>ENA-UOWG01000426-UOWG01000426.1-activated-sludge-metagenome-genome-assembly--contig:-NODE-426-length-56452-cov-29.748852_pt1 | contig 56452 bp, 58 predicted proteins | sample MGYA00238147_ERZ761563 | MGnify/ENA primary metagenome ERZ761563 (study PRJEB28884, sample SAMN05720216) | anaerobic digester metagenome | isolation source: active sludge of municipal...
ATGCCGATGTTGTCAAATCCCACCTGCCGCGCATCCTCGACTGCCGCTATGGATTCCTCATCTGAATGCCTGCGTCCAAGGAATTTCAAAAGTGAATCGTCAAAAGATTGGATGCCGATGTTCAGGCGATTAATTCCCAGTTTGCGAAGGGCTTGAAAATATTCTATCGATACATCGCCGGGGTTCACTTCAATCGTTATCTCCGCATGCCGGTCGATATTAAAAATGTCGTTTGCCGATTTCAAAATATAATCAATTTGCTGAATGGAGAGCAGGGAAGGGGTTCCGCCGCCGATATAGATTGTATCAAAAGATGGAAATGATTTTTTATAAAAGGCCATTTCCTGCGAAATGGTTTTTACGAATTCAGGAACAAGATGGATGGACGAGATGGAGTAAAAGCTGCAATATCCGCATTTGCTCAAACAGAAGGGGATGTGGATGTAAAGGCCTGCCGGATTCTTTTTCATATCAGTCGTTGTCGGATTTCAGGACGGCCAGGAACGCGCTTTGCGGAATACTGACAGAGCCGATCATCTTCATCCGCTTCTTACCTTCTTTCTGCTTCTCCAGAAGTTTTCTTTTGCGGGTGATGTCACCGCCGTAGCATTTGGCCGTAACGTCTTTGCGGAAGGCGCTAATCGTGCTGCGGGCAATGATTTCTCCGCCAATAGCGCCCTGAATGGCGATCTTATACATCTGGCGTGGAATTTCATCCTTGAGACGGTCGCAGGCCAAAAGGGCACGGGCGCGGGCGCGTTCACGATGAACAATCTGCGAAAGCGCATCAACCTTCTCGCTGTTCACCAGGATATCCATGAGAACCAGATTGCTTTCCCGGTAATCAATCATATCGTAATCAAAAGAGCCGTAACCCTGTGTGACGGATTTGAAGCGGTCATAGAAATCAAAAATGACTTCGGCCAACGGCATTTCATAGGATAACTCGACACGTCCGGGGCCTGTGTAAGTCATATTGGAATTCACACCGCGTTTTTCCATGCAGAGTTTCATGACCGAACCCAGATAACGTTCCGGAAGCATCATTGCTGCGCGGATGTAAGGCTCTTCTCCTTTGGTGATTTCCGCCGGATCGGGATAGTGTGCGGGATTATCAACGTACAACACTTTGCCATCCTTGAGCGTGAAGCGATAGCGGACGCTGGGAACCGATAGGATGATTGAGAGGTCGAATTCTCTTTCCAATCTTTCCTGTACGATATCCAAATGAAGCAGGCCTAAAAAGCCGCAGCGGAAACCTTGACCGAGAGCGGCTGATGAATCTTTTTCATAAATAAATGACGCGTCGTTGAGTTTGTACTTTTCCAGCGAATCGGCCAGGTCCTGATAATCATCGGACGCGATGGGATAAATCGATGCAAAGACGACCGGCTTGACTTCTTTAAAGCCAGGCAGGGGCTTGCTGCAAGGTTTGTCCTGCAGGGTAATTGTGTCGCCCGTGCGCACATCAGCAACGGTTTTGACGCCGGCGATGATATAACCCACATTGCCTGCGGAAAGTTTTTCACGTTTGGTTCGTGTTAAAAGAAAGTGGCCCACTTCTTCAACTTTATACGTGGTGCCGTTGGACATGAATTTGATAATGTCGCCCGCTTTAACGCTTCCTTCAAAAACGCGGCAGTGAATGATTGTGCCCCGGAAGGAGTCATACTTGGCGTCGAAAATCAAAGCGGCCAGGGGATTGGTGGCATCACCGATTGGCGGTGGAATGCGTTCAACAATGGCTTCCAGGATTTCTTCAATGCCGATGCCTTCCTTGGCGGAACATTTAATATGCGTATCCGGATCGAGTCCCAATTCCGAATCTATTTCTTCGAGAACACGGTCAATATCAGCGGACGGCAGATCAATTTTATTGATAATCGGAATGATCGCGAGATTGTGTTCCATCGCAAGATACAAATTGGCTAAGGTTTGCGCTTGTACGCCCTGAGCGGCATCAATCAGCAGCAGAACGCCTTCGCAAGAGGCTAGTGACCGGGAGACTTCATAAGAAAAGTCAACATGTCCCGGCGTGTCGATCAGATTCAAAATGTATGCTTTCCCATCCTTGGCATGATAGGGCAGTGATATGGCGTTGCTTTTGATGGTGATGCCGCGTTCCCGTTCTATATCCATATTGTCCAGCATCTGATCTTGAAAATTTCTTTCATTGCAGACACCGGTAAATTGGATCAGCCGGTCGGCCAGTGTGGACTTACCGTGATCGATATGGGCAATAATACTAAAATTTCTAATATTTTCCATAAGGGTGTTAAAAAAAGCCCTCCAAAGTTCCGGCGGGCTTTTATTTTTAATCTTTCCTGATTACTTAAATCAGTTTCTTCATGAGTTCTTCGGATACTTCTTTGACACCGGCGCTTCCGTCAACAATAATCACTTTGGTTCTTTCCTTGAAATAGTTGACGCCAGCCAACGTACCGGTTTTCGTGTCATAATAAATACCATGCCGTTTATCGATGGCGGAGGTATCTTGATCGTCGGCACGAGCAGATAGATCTTCGCAGCCGCAAACACGGCAGGTGATCTTACCATCATGTGAATGAGGCTTGATAGCATCGATATAGATATTGTTGGGATGGTTGTTGTCCATTTTACACAATCTCCGTCCCATGATACGCTTTTTGGCTGTTTCGCGATCCAGATCGATTTCAATCACGAAATCAAGTTTTATGTTTTCTTTCTGCAAAGCGGCCCAGAGCGCTTCCGCCTGAGCCAGGTTGCGGGGAAATCCATCCAGAAGCCAGCCATTTTTGCAATCATCTTCTTTGAGACGATTGAGAATCATGGGAATTGTAATATCGTCCGGAACGAGCTCGCCGCGGTCAATAAACGATTTTGCTTTTTCGCCTAGCGGGGTTTTCTTAGAAATATTCTGACGGAAAATGACGCCGGTTTCAATATGGGGAACTCCATATTTCTTCTGTACAATCGCGCCTTGCGTACCTTTACCGCTACCGTTGGGACCAAATATTAAAATGTTCACTTGTTGAGACTCCTTTCATAAAAATATTAAAGTGGGCTTCTTATAGTGTATTGTCCCATTTTTCGCAACGAGAAAGATTGACCGGTAGTTTTCTCTTAAAAATTCGTTTTCATAAGGAGTTTTATCTTGAAATATTTTGTTGACCATCTGATTTCTTGTCCGGCTTTTTAGGTTTCTCTGCGTTCAATTCATTTATGGCGTCAGAAATGGCAACTGCTCTTAGTGATCCTTTGGGGTAGTAATCAAGCGCTTTGCGAAAATGAAAGAGGGCACTTTCTTTCTTTTTTTCTTTTTTAAAATATAAACCGAAATAATAATGCGATTCGCCTTGTTGATTCAGCCTGCCGTAGGACATGGCAATATGGTAGTTGATGTCTATGTCATCAAATGTCTGGTTCTGTAGCTTCAGAAAACAATTCAGTGAGTTTTGAAAGTCGCCCGTGGCAAAATGCGCTTTGCCCAGAGCCAGTGTAATCTGCTCGTTTTCGGGATTGATCTTTGCCGCCTGTAGTAGATGAAATCGGGCTTGATCGGCATTACCCGTTTTTAAATAGATCAAGCCGATGCTTTTCAGAATATCTTCATCCTGTGGTGCAATCGTCAAGGCTTTCTTCAGATTTTCCAATGCGGCATTTGTATGACCGATTTGATCTTCCGTGAGAGCCAGGGCATAAAGCAGATCAACATTGCGAGGATCTTTTTGTAGAGATTCCACCAGTTGTTTACGGTGTCGATTAAGATCATACATGTCCTGCGCAATTAATGCCTGCATCCGGAGAAAATTACCTACAATATTTCCGGCGCCACCGACTCCGCGATATTGTGTTTGAAGCAGATTGTCCAGATAAAAAATGCGGTCGTCGGTGCCTGGATGTGTCTGCAGATAGGAAGGTACCGTTTTAGATAAAAATTCATACTGTTTGATGATCTTGAGGAATTCAATAATGGCTGCAGGATAGTAACCGGCATTGACCAGATATATTATTCCCAGACGGTCCGCCTCTTCTTCGTGTTCCCGCAGATATTTGAGGCTCATTGATGTGGCGCCCGCCATGGAAAAAGCGGCAATGGCTGCCGTAGCTTCTCCACCGCCGCCAAGGAATGCTCCCGCGATAATTGCAGCCAGCATGGCGATGTTGAGCTTTTGTGACTTTTCAATAATACTGGCGACATGTCGGGCATTGGCATGTGCGATTTCATGTGCAATGACGCCGGCCAGTTGCGCCTCGTTTTCCACGGCGGAGATTAATCCTTTGTTTATATAAATATAGCCGCCGGGTGTGGCAAAGGCATTAATTCCAGAGCTGTTGAAAATGGAGAAGGTAAAATCAAAAGGTGCTTTATTGCTTTGAGCCAGAATCCGATTGCCGATTCCCGTGACGTAGGCATTGAGCTTTTTATCATGCAGTAAAAAGTCATTCTTTTCGAGTTTTTCATACATCTCTTTGCCCAGTTTTTTTTCATCATCAATCGTAAATGCGGCCCAAACGTTTTGCGTTACGAAAAGGATAAGGAATAAAATCAGCGCTAAAGAAAAACATTGCTTTTGAATAATTTTGCACATAGTCAATCATGCAGTCCATTTGTTATGATGACTAATACTAACTGCTTTGCAAAGATTAGGCAAGTATTCCTTAACGGGAGATGATAAATCACACGAAAGGGAAGATAATAAAATGATGAGGAAAGTGATTACCATTGACGGACCGGCAGGCGCGGGAAAAAGCACGGTGAGTAAGGCTGTAGCCGCAAAACTCCAATATGTTTATCTGGACACGGGAGCGCTTTATCGCGCGTTGGCTTATAAAGCGCTGAAAAACAATATTAATGTAGGGGACGCTGACGAACTGGCCAAATTATGTTCTACGACAGAGGTAGCCCTGAAAAATCTTGATGGTAAATTGACCGTTTATGTCGATGGAGAGAATATTGACCACAAAATCCGTGCAGAAGAGGTTGGATTGGCAGCTTCGACCATATCCGCTTTTCCTGTTGTCCGTGAGAAATTGCTTTTTTTACAAAGAGAAGCGGGTGCCCGAGGAGGCATTGTAGCGGAAGGAAGAGATATGGGTTCTGTTGTTTTTCCTGAAGCGGAGTTCAAGTTCTTTTTGGATGCAGATGTTGAAGAGAGAATTAAAAGACGCCACGCAGAAATCGTTCAAAAGAATGGACCGGCAATGCGAGATGCGGTAACCAAGGCTCTGCAAGCCAGAGATCATCAGGATTCACAGAGGGAAATTGCACCCTTAACCGCAGCGTCGGATGCCGTCATCATTGACTCGACTTTTTTAGATGTTTCACAAGTTGTTGAAATAATTCTTGGGCGAGTGTTAGGAAGGCATGATGAGGGGTAAAATGCGTATGATGCAGTGGGTATTTGATTTGTCTTGCTATTTAATTTTCAGTATGTTAGGCAACCAAAACTAAAATGTCTTATAAAAATTAGGGGGTATCAGGTTAATGGTTAACAATAACAACACAAACTTAACAAGTGAAAAGGAGGTTAAGACTGACTCTTCAATTTCCGGCGCACAAAATTCGTCAATTCAGCCCAAAGAAGAAGATATGGGCTTTAAGGAACTCTACGAGCAGAGTCTTAATCAATTGCAATATGGCGATATTGCACGGGGTAAAGTCGTTCAGATAACATCGGACATTGTCATGGTCGATGTAGGCTGGAAAACGGAAGGTTTTATTCCGATTAGAGAACTAAAAGACGCCCAGGGAAATGTGAATATTTCCGTAGGCGATAATATAGAAGTTTTTATTGACAAGCGGGATTCTGAAGGGAATCTGGTCTTATCCCGTGAAAAAGCAGCTAAGCTTAAAATTTGGGATGACATTAAAAATATCAGTGACAATAATCTGATGATTAAAGGGACTGTTGTGGAAAAAGTAAAAGGAGGTCTCTCTGTTGATATCGGTATTATTGCTTTTCTGCCTGGGTCACAAATAGATATTCGTCCGATTAAAGATTTGGACCAGTTTATCGGTCAGACGCTGGATTTTCATATCTTAAAATATGACCGCAAGCGTAATAACGTTGTTTTATCCAGGCGATCCATCGTAGCGTCCGAAAGAGAAAGTGAAAAGAAAGAGACACTGAACAACATTGTAGAAGGCAGCATCATTGAGGGCGTCATCAAAAATATTACTGATTATGGAATTTTTATTGATCTGGGTGGTATTGACGGATTGCTCCATGTAACCGATATATCTTGGGGAAGAATAGCAAAACCCTCTGAAATTTTCCATAAGGGTGAAAATATTACCGTTAAGATTCTCTCATTTGATCGTGAAAAAGAAAGAGTATCACTGGGTTTAAAGCAGCTTCACGAAAATCCATGGGAGCATATTTCAGAGAAGTATCCGGTCGGCGCGCTGGTTCAGGGCAAAGTGGTCAACTTGACCGATTACGGCGTATTTATCGAATTAGAACCGGGTGTAGAGGGCCTTGTTCATATATCTGAGATGTACTGGACACGAGAAATTAAACATCCGTCCAAGGTATTGAATGTCGGAGATGCGGTCAACGTGGTTGTTTTGGAAGTCAACCCGGAAGCCAAGAGAGTTTCATTAAGCCTGAAACAGACAACATCCAATCCGTGGGAAAAGCTCAAAGAGAAGTATCCGGTTGGCACAGTTGTGAAAGGTCTCGTCAGAAATATTACTAATTTTGGTGTGTTTATTGGAATTGAAGATGGTATCGACGGGCTTGTTCATGTATCAGATATTTCCTGGAAACATCGGGTTACCCATCCTTCCGAATATTTCAAAAAAGGACAGGAAGTCGAGGCGGTTGTTTTAAATATTGACGTGGATAATGAGAAATTCTCTCTGGGCATTAAACAGATCGAAAAGAATCCGTGGGAAGAATTGCCGCAAAAATATGCGCCCGGCAGCGTGGTGACCGGCAAGATTACAAACTTTACTGACTTTGGGATTTTTGTGGAAATTGAAGAAGGTATTGAAGGTCTGGTTCACATATCTGAAATTAGTCAAAAACGGGTCAAGTCGTCTGCCGAGCTATATTCAGTTGGAGACACCGTGTCTGCCGTGGTCAAAAGCATTGATGTCAAAACAAAGAAAATCCGATTGAGTATCAAGGAAATGGAAGCGCCGACGCCGGCTCCGGCGACAACGTCAAGCCAGTATATTAATAATCGTGAAAATATCGGCTCTAATCTTGCCCAAGCACTGGCTGATGTAAAGATCGGCGGCCAGTCCAAGGAATAAAAAAATATGAGAAAACATCCGGTAATTTTAGGATTAGTTTTACTAATCGCGCTAGGTGCGTTTCTCTATTTTTTCTTTTATAGAGCAGGTGCTCAATCCAGTAGCGTCGCCGCAAAAGGTTTTTCTTTAAATGACAAGATTGGCGTCGTGCCGGTTGAAGGCGTGATTACTGATTCTATTGAAATTACTGAAAATATTGATGAATTCCGAGAAGACAGTTCTATTGTGGCTGTCGTCCTGCGCATTGATTCACCTGGCGGTGGTGTTGCCGCGTCGCAGGAAATATATGATGCGGTAGTTAAACTCAAAACAAAGAAAAAAGTGGTTATTTCCATGGGTTCGGTGGCCGCATCAGGGGGGCTATTGATTGCGTGTGCGGGTGATAAAATCGTGGCCAATCCCGGAACCATTACCGGCAGCATATCAGCGATAATGCAATTTGCTAATGTGGAAGAGCTCTTAAAAAAAGTCGGTGTGAAATCATCCGTTGTCAAAAGTGGTCGGTATAAGGATATCGGTTCGCCCATGCGGGAAATGACACCTGAAGAAAGGATCATTATTCAGGAACTGGTTGATGATATTTATAACCAGTTTATTGATGTCATTGTCCGGGATCGGAGAATGACACGAGATCAGGTTGTTGCGATAGGGGACGGACGTGTTTTTACGGGACGAAAAGCCAAGGAATTAGGACTGGTTGATCAATTGGGCGATATGGCCGCCGCAGCGAAACTAGCCAGCGAATTGGCAGGCAAAAACGGGGAATACGACTTGGTGTATCCTAAGAAAAAACATCCATCCTTTTTTGATTACATCTTTGAAAGTGCGGCAAATCAACTCAGCCAGTCTCTAAAAGAAAAAGCAGAAAATTGGGGAGGGGTCAGTTATTTGTACCACCCATGACTTCCCGACAGTATAGCAATATGACCAAAAATAAATTAATCAAAAAAATACAGGCAAAATTTAAAATATATTCGCAAAAGGATATCGCTTTGGCTGTGCAGACGATCTTGAATTCAATGGTCGGTGCACTGAAAAAAAATGAACGAATCGAGATAAGAGGGTTCGGCTCGTTTACGATACGTGAAAGGAAACCCAGAATCGGTCGCAATCCGAAGTCAGGTGCTGAAGTATCTCTAGGCGAAAGAAGAGTTCCTTTTTTTAAGTCGGGTAAAGATCTCCGATTAAAGGTAGACAACACAAGATGACGTATAAAAATATCATCATTGAAAAGAAAAACGGTTACGCTATCATTCAATTTAATCGTGCGCATGAAATGAATGCCCTGTCTAAGGAAATGAGACTGGAATTTAACGATGCGCTTTTTGATGTTGAAATGGATCAACAGATGAAAGCTTTGGTGATTACCGGCGGTGGATATGTTTTTTCTGCCGGCATGGATATCAAAGAAATGTCGTCTCTGTCTAACGTCGAAATCGATGACTATTTCGAATCGATGAAACGATATCTAAAGAAAATTTATTCATATCCTAAACCGGTTATTGCAGCAGTCGGTGGCATTGCTTTAGGAGGCGGTTTCAACATCGTGACCGTGTGCGATCTGATTGTGGCATCTGAAAGCGCTATTTTTTGTCATCCGGAGCTGAAGTTCGGATTAAGTCCTCTTTTTTATCCATTGAGTCAGATTGTCGGTGTGACCAAAGCAAAAGAAATCGTGATGCTGGGAGAGCCCATCGGAGCGAATGAAGCGGAAAGAATCGGTTTGGTCAACAAGGTGGCGCCTCCTGAAAAATTTATGCAGGAAGCAGAGAAAATAGCGGAGACTTTGTCAACAAGATCAGTGAAAGCATTTGAAGAGCTGAAGAATATCTGTTCCGTCGTGCCGAGAATGGATAAGATTGCCGCTCTGGATATGGAACTGTCCATCGGAGGCATGTTATTTGCCCGTGATGAGCGCAAAATTTATATGAACGAAGTGCTTTTTTTGGAAAAGTTGCGCAAAAAAAAGCAGAAATAACATTTTACAGGTTGTCCCAGTCATTGCCCGGCGAGGCAAAATCCTTGAGTTGATCTCTTCTTTTTTTGTGCTGGAGCTTTTTAAGAGCCTTGGCTTCAATCTGACGAATTCGTTCCCGGGTTACCCCCATCATGTCGCCTACTTCTTCCAGGGTAAAAGGTCCATAATTACAGGCAACCCAGGTGCAGTTTAAAAACGCTTCGTTTTTCAGACGCCACTCACAAGTTGTATCCGTACATATTTCGGAAATTAAAATCCCTTTTTTCTTACAGATATATATATTAATCATTAACATGATCCCTTCGCTAAAATTAAATATTGGGTAACTTATTGTTACTTGAGTTGTTTGTCAACAATTTAGATAAAATATTTTCCGCCAGATGCCGGGGGATAGTAAAGCGATCCGTATTCATTTGTCTGAGTAAGGGAAAAGTAAATTTATAAAAATGTCTTATCGGATGGTCTTCTTTCCGGGACGTACCTGTGAGGTATCGTATCGTTATTCCATTCTTTGCTAACATATAAATTACAGTAGCAGCTTCCGTATTCTTGAACATCCTCAGTTCTGTATACGCAGGGGCAAATGATGTCACGATCATTTTCACGATTGCCTGATGAAAGACGGCAGGGGCAGGATGTATAGCCGTAGCGATCCTTGTTGACTAAGAGATCCTGCAAAATGGATAAGACCCAGACCTTATTTTTGTTAAAAAAATAACCTTTGGGTTCCTGGGCTTTTTTTAAGAGATCATAAAGTTCGGCAGGCGTCATTAAAGTCCGAGTGCCTCCTTGATGTCACTTTCTTTAAAACCGATAATAATTTTGCCACCAATGATGATGGTCGGGAAAGAACGCTGCGGGTTGTATTGAACGACTTCTTTTAATACGGTTTCTCTATCTGCGCCTTGCAGTAAATCGACGTCAGTTGCGTCAAAAATGACATTGTTTTCATTTAAAAACTTTTTAGCCGCTTTGCAATGACTACACGTACTCAACGTATAGATTTTTACTTTCGTCGCCATCTTCCGCCCTCCTGAATTTTTTTGTTTATATATGTTATTTGACTATCCTGTCAAGTTGATAGTCATGAATCCATCCGGCAAAGATCTATTGACAAGAACACTCAATTCATATATCAACAAAACCTCATTTGAGGAAAGATAAAATACTATATGAAACATAATGGTATTATCGCTTACGAAGGTTTTCCCTTTATCATCTTTTCCCTGGTCCTAACTGTTCTTGCAGCTTTTGTCGGCGTTATCTGGCTAGCAGCTGTTTTAGCCGCTATGAGTGTTTTCATGATCTGTTTTTTTCGCAACCCGGAAAGACATTTTCAAGATGACGATAAATTGGTCATTTGTCCTGCCGACGGCAAAATTATTAAAATAGAAGAAGTCGATGTTCAAGACAGCATTGCAGGCCGGTTTAAAAAAATAAGTATTTTTATGAATGTATTTAATGTTCATGTGAATCGCGCTCCGTATGAAGGGACGATCGAAAAGATTCACTATCATGAAGGCAAATTCCTGTCGGCCAATCTGGATAAGGCCTCAGAGGAAAATGAACGCAATGAAATTATGATTCGTACCAATGATGGACGTGCGATTTGGGTGGTGCAAATTGCAGGACTTATCGCCAGGAGAATTGTTTGCTGGACCCGTGAAGAGGCGATTATCAAAAAAGGCGAGAGATTCGGTCTGATCCGCTTCGGTTCTCGCGTTGAAGTTTTCTTACCTTCCGATTCCCGAATTGTTGTTAAATTAAACGACAAAGTCCGGGCTGGACAAACAACTTTAGGGTTCCTCTCATGAATCAACAACCGAACATTAGGCAGACGCGTCTTAAAAAAGGCATTTATATTCTGCCGAATCTTTTTACGACAGCCAGTTTGTTTATGGGGTTTTATTCGATCATTGCGTCTATTCAAGGAAAGTATTTTCTGGCCGCAATCGCCATATTAGTCTCTCTTGTTTTTGACGGTGTAGATGGCAGAATCGCGCGGATAACAAATACCACCAGTAAATTCGGCGCGGAATATGATTCTCTGGCAGATCTGATTGCTTTCGGTGTTGCGCCATCACTGCTGGCATATACTTGGGCCATGTTTTTTGACGGTAAGCTGGGTTGGATGGCCGGTTTTCTATTCCTAGCCTGTGGTGCGCTGCGTCTGGCGCGTTTTAACATCCAAATCGGTCTGATCGACAGCAAATATTTCAATGGACTGCCCATTCCTGCCGCTGCTTGTGTCATTGCCACGACAGTGATTTTTTTTGATCACATCGGTTTTGAAGGAACATTTCATAATCCTTATTACTGCATTTTGATTCTGGTTGTGATTTTGGCTCTTCTGATGGTCAGTAACATTAAATATTACAGCTTTAAGAAAATGAATCTCCGCTCGCGGATACCTTTTAAAATTTTACTGATTGCCATAGGTATTTTTTTAATCTTTTATTACAAACCGGAAATTATGGCTTTTGTCATTATTTTGGGCTACGCCATTTCTGGACCTCTGTGGTGGGTCCTTAAATTCATTCAGAAATTACGTAAAAAAGACTTAAATATTGATGAACCTAAACAAGCATCGTAAATCAGGATAATGTTCTAATTTCAAAGTAAATTATGAGAATTTCCGGAGGTGAAGCAAAAGGAAGGACGCTGAATTTTCCTTCCCGGTCAAATCAAAGACCAACAACCGATTTTTTAAGGGAAGCTCTTTTTAATGTATTAAGATTACCGGCGGATCAATCATTTCTTGATTTATTCGCGGGTTCTGGCTCTGTAGGATTGGAGGCCTTAAGTCGTAAGGCGAAAAATGTAACTTTTGTTGAAAAAAGCAAAGCGCTTGTCGGCGTTATCCACGAAAATATTTTATTATGTGGTTATTCAGAGAAATGCCAGATCATCCACGCCGATATTCAATCGGCCTTACGTGATCTTTACCGAAGAAAATGCAGGTTTAATGTGGTATTTGCCGATCCTCCCTACAACCAGGGATTGATCGGAGGAACGCTCAAGGGATTAAATGAATACCCTGTTTTACAAGAAGAGGGGACTATTATTCTTCAACATTCTGTCAGAGAACAACTGACATCGTTAACGAATCAATGGTTTGTGATGGACCAGAGAAAGTATGGAGACAATCTGTTGACTTTTATAAGGATGGGAAATGTATGATGCAAGAGAAATTCGAAAACAAAATTGCGATTTACCCGGGCTCATTTGATCCCATTACCAACGGTCATGTTGATATTATTAAAAGAGGCAGCAGAATTTTCGACGAAATCATTGTTCTTGTCGCCTATAATCCGAATAAATCATTCTTATTTTCAGTAGAAGAGCGGTGCCAGTTCATCCGCGAAATATTTCAAGACTGCAAGGGCATTCGAGTGGATTTTCATGATGGTCTGCTGATTGACTATCTCAAGCATTCAGGCGCTAGCACGATCTTACGGGGCATGCGCGCTCTTTCTGATTTTGAATATGAATTTCAGATGGCACTCATTAACCGTCGCCAGACAAAAAATGTTGAAACGGTCTTCCTCATGAGTGGCTTTCGATGGTTTTACACCAGTTCCAAACTCATTAAGGAAGTTGCCAGCCTGGGAGGATCAGTCAGGGGGCTTGTGCCGGAAAATGTCCATCAGAAACTAATGGAAAAATTTAATATTAAAAATAACGGGAAGTAGGCCACAGGAAGGTAAAAAATGGGAGGTCTTTTCGGAGTTGTCACACAAGATAGTTGTGTTCAGGCACTCTTTTACGGGACGGATTATCATTCTCATCTGGGAACGGAACACGGCGGTATGGCCGTGTTTGGCTCTAAAGGATTCTACAACACGATTCACGGCATATCCCAAGCGCAATTTAAATCACGATTTGTTGATGATTACAAAAAGATGGAGGGGTACTTCGGAATCGGCTCTATTGATGATGAGTCTCCGCAACCGCTGATTTTTCGTTCCAAGTTTGGCATTTATGCAGTGGTGGCCACCGGTCTGATTACCAATAAAAGTGAACTGGTCGGCGAGCTTCTCAACGAAGGAGCCTCATTTACGGAGATGACCGGAGGCGGGATTAATAACGCGGAAATTGTTGCTTCCCTGATCAACCGCGGAGATAATATTATCGAAGGCATCGCGTCTATGCGCGGCATTATTGAAGGGTCTATTTGTGTGTTAGTCCTCACACCGGATGGTATTTATGCGGCTCGGGACAAGGTTGGTCGCTTTCCTTTGGCGCTGGGTCAAAGCAAGGATAAAAACAGAAATTCATATGTCGTAGCCACTGAAGCAAGCTCTTTTGAGAATCTTGGTTATGAGTTGTACAGGTTCCTGGGACCGGGGGAAATTGTCTTGCTTTCTTCCGACGGAATCAAGCAGCTTAAGCCGGAAGGAAACCAGAAAAAAATCTGTTCCTTTTTGTGGATTTATACAGGTTCCCCTTCATCCATATACGACGGCATCAGTGTGGAAAGAACCAGAGAGCGATGCGGCAGCTATCTAGCCAAGCGGGACAACGTTCAGGCTGACTTTGTAGCTGGCGTTCCTGATTCCGGGGTCGGCCATGCCATCGGCTATGCCATGGAATCCGGCATTCCTTACCGGAGACCTCTGGTGAAATACACGCCCGGATATGGACGAAGTTATACCCCGCCCACTCAGGAAATTCGTGACTTGGTTGCAACCATGAAACTCAGTGCGGTGCGGCAAGTCATCAACGGCAACCGGATGATTATCTGCGATGACTCCATCGTTCGCGGCACCCAGTTGAAAAATTTAACGGTCAAAAAATTGTGGGATAACGGTGCAAAGGAAATTCATATTCGCCCCGCCTGTCCGCCTCTAATGTTCCCCTGTATTTATGCGTCTTCAACCAGAACAACTGCAGAACTGGCATGCCACAAAGCAATGCGCGCACTGGAAGGGAGAAGCGTTGAAGATCCATCCGATTATCTCGACACGACATCGGCCAAGCACGCAAAAATGATTGATTGGATTCGACGTGATTTAAACGTGACGTCTCTTAAATATATGGCCATCGAAGACATGATCGCGGCAATCAGTCTGCCTGAGGATCAGCTTTGTCTGCATTGCTGGCTCGGAAAATGAATTAAGAAAATTCTGGTGACTTAAATTTAAAAGACGGCAGTTGACAGTGGCGTTCATCAAAGACGCATCTGCAACTACCGTTTTTTAGTTTCGGGAAGAATAAAATGTGCATGTCCGTAAATTAGCCATTGCCCAGCATGCATACACATGTTATAAATTCTCAAAATAAAAAAAGAGTTTAGCCCTATGGATAACGACTTTGGGAAGAGAAGAAAATCAAGAGGCATTTATGTCGGATCCGTTAAAATAGGGGGGAATGCGCCCGTCGTTGTCCAATCCATGACCAACACGGATACACGGAATGTTGCGGCAACGATTAATCAGATCAACTTATTACAGGAAACCGGTTGTGAAGTTGTACGCATAGCCGTGCCGGACGAGGAAGCCGTTCTGGCAATACCGGCAATTAAAAAGAACATAAAAATTCCGCTGATTGCCGATATTCACTTTCACTATCAATTGGCCATTAACGCCATCAAAAACGGTGCGGACGGCATCAGGATCAACCCCGGCAATATACCTAAAAACAAAATAGCCGAGATTGTCCGAACAGCCAAAGAACGTCAGACCGTCATCCGCATCGGTGTGAATGCTGGTTCATTGCAGAAGGATCTGATTTTGGAATGTGGCGGTGTGAACGCGGAAGCCCTTTGTGTCAGCGCTTTGCGGAATATCGAAATGTTTGAAGACCTGGGATTTGATTTAATTAAACTTTCACTCAAATCATCCGATGTGCCAATGATGATTGAAGCCTACCGGATGATTGCTGATAAAACAGATTATCCTCTGCACCTGGGTGTTACGGAAGCGGGAACGCTGATTGACGCGGCAACCAAATCAGCTCTAGGTATTGGTACACTGCTTTATGACGGAATAGGGGATACCATACGTGTTTCGGTCACAGGTGATCCGTTACAGGAAATTCCCATTGCCTATGGGATTCTGCGGGCTTTGAAAATTCGTAAAGTCGGGCCGGAAATTATTGCCTGCCCCACCTGCGGGAGATGTCAGATTGATCTTTTAGCATTAACGGAAAAGATCAATAAAGCGCTGACCGGCAGAAAAGCATATATCAAAGTGGCCCTGATGGGCTGTGTGGTGAATGGTCCTGGTGAAGCCGCAGAAGCGGATATCGGCATTGCGGGCGGAAGCGGATTTGGTATGATATTTAAAAAAGGCGTAGCCTATAAAAAAGTTGAAGAAAAGGATTTTGTCCCGGTTTTGCTCGAAGAAATAAAATCCCTGGACAACGAAAAATAAGGAGGTTCAATGCGTTACTCGGAAATGCACCTGCCTACAGGAAGGGAGATTCCTTCCGACGCGGAGATTGTCAGCAATCAGCTCATGATTAGGGCGGGAATGATTCGAAAACTAACCAGTGGCATCTACTCTTATCTGCCGTTGGGTTATCGTGTAATTCGAAAAGTGGAACAGATTATTCGTGAGGAAATGAATAAAGCCGGAGCACAGGAGCTTCATCTTCCAATCGTGCAGCCCGCGGAACTTTGGCAGGAGTCAGGTCGTTGGACTTACTACGGCAAGGAACTTTTAAGATTTCGTGACCGCAATGAACGAGACTACTGCCTGGGGCCGACCCACGAAGAGGTCATCACGGATCTTGTGCGCCATGATATTAAAACCTATCGGCAACTGCCGCTCAATCTTTATCAAATTCAGACAAAATTCCGTGATGAGATGCGTCCCCGTTTCGGTGTCATGCGATGCCGCGAATTCGGTATGAAAGACGCCTACAGTTTTGACGCGGACGAAGCGGGTGCGGAAAAAAGCTATGAGAAGATGTTTACCGCCTACAATAATATTTTCCGACGCTGCGGCTTGAAGTACCGTCCGGTAGAAGCGGATTCCGGCAGCATTGGTGGAAGTTTTTCTCATGAATTCATGGTGATGGCTGAATCGGGCGAGGACGCCATTGTTTTCTGTGAAAAATGCAACTACGCAGCCAACCTTGAAAAGGCTGAAATCGCCAGGCCGGAGAAGATGGCTATATCGGAAAAAGAATGGCTCCCCATGGAGAGCATTGAAACGCCGAATATGCGCACTATTGAGGAAGTCAGTTCTTTCCTGAATGTTTCGCCCAAACAGATTGTCAAAACGCTTATTTTCAATGCGGATGGCAAGCCCTGCGCTATCCTGATCCGCGGCGATCAGGAGGTCAATGAAATCAAGGTGAAGAATTATCTGGGTGCAGCCGAAGTAGAATTAGCCGATGACGAAATGATTATGAAAGCGACTGGCGCGCCAAGAGGGTTTGCCGGAGTAGTTGGAATTAAATCCAAAGTGATAGCCGATTATTCCATTATGAATCTGGTTAACATGGTTACCGGTGCCAACAAAGAAGATCATCATCTGAAAAACGTGAATATCGGGCGCGATTTTCACGTTGACTCTTTTGCTGATCTGCGCGTTTCAGAACTCGGTGATGACTGTCCCCGTTGTACGGGCGCTATCAAGTTTGTCCGCGGCATTGAAGTCGGTCATATTTTTAAACTGGGGACCAAGTACAGCAAAGCCATGAAAGCCGTTTATCTGGATAAGGACGGTAAGGAAAAAACCATGATTATGGGCTGCTACGGCATCGGTATCGGCAGGACCGTGGCCGCCTGTATTGAACAGAATTTTGATGACAACGGCATTATCTGGCCGATGTCGCTGGCGCCCTATTCGATCATCATTACGCCTGTCAATATCAACGAGAAGAATGTGATGAAAGCGTCGGAAAAAATTTATTCCGAATTGGTAGCCTGTGGTGAGGAAGTGATCCTGGATGATCGCGATGAAAGAGCGGGTGTGAAGTTCAAGGATGCTGATCTGATCGGTATTCCATTGCGGATCGTTGTAGGACCTAAGAATCTCGCGCAGGGTCACGTCGAGTTGAAAATTCGGAAGACCGGCGAGAGCAGGCTTTATGCCACCGGGGATGTTGTGGCGGAAGTTCGAAACATAATTGTTTCGGCATTGAAAGAGGCTAGTTGATGGCCGTGTGTTGGACCGGGAATTTTCATGTTAAGAATAAATGATATTCTGGATAAGGCTCAAACGTATCTGGCAGCCGACGAACTGGAGATGATTCAAAAGGCCTATATCTATTCAGCCACGGTCCATCAGGGGCAAGTGCGTTTATCAGGGGAACCCTATCTCACACATCCTATGGAAGTAGCCGGTATCCTAGTTGATATGAAAATGGATTCGGCAACAATCATCAGCGGACTTCTGCACGACACAATTGAGGATACCCTTACCACCAAAGAACAAATCGATCAGGAATTCGGTAAAGATGTCACTTTTCTGGTGAGTGGTCTGACCAAACTCAGCCGCATTTCGTTCGGTTCACAGGAAGAAAGACAGGCTGAAAATTTTCGTAAAATGATTCTGGCGATGTCCGCTGATATCCGTATCCTCCTGGTTCGGCTGGCCGACCGTATTCACAATATGAGAACGCTTCAGTATCAGACACCCGAAAGAAGGATTTATATTGCACGTGAGACGATGGATGTCTATGCGCCACTGGCGAATCGTCTGGGCATTAACTGGATGAAAATGGAACTGGAAGATATGGCTTTTCAGTATATCTCACCTGACGCCTTCAAGGAAATAGCCACTCGTGTTGCCAAATCTCAGGAGTCGCGAAACCGATATACGGAAGAAGTGAAAGCCATCATTTTTAAAGAGCTGGGAAAAGTATCCATTCAAGGGGAAGTGGAGGGTAGAGCGAAACATTTATACGGTATTTATAAGAAAATGCATGAGCAGCATATCAATTTTGATGAAGTGTATGACGTTATTGCTTTTCGTATTATCTTGGATTCGGACATGGATAAAACCTGTTACGAAGCGCTTAGCATCGTGCATGCCTTATGGAAGCCGGTTCCAGGCCGCTTCAAAGACTATATTGCCATGCCTAAGGCGAATAACTATCAATCCCTGCATACGGCGGTGATCGGTCCCTACGGTGAAAGAGTTGAAATCCAAATTCGGACGAGGGCCATGCATGAATGGGCGGAAAAAGGCATTGCCGCTCACTGGCGCTATAAAGAAGGACGGGCTTTCCAGAACAACGAAGACAATCAGATCAAAAAGCTGCGGGAAGCCCTGGAAATTCAGCAGGAAATCAAGAATCCGAAAGAATTCATGTCCAATCTGAAGTTGGCGCTGTTTCCGGAAGAAGTTTATGTTTTTACACCGCATGGCGATGTAAAATCGTTTCCCAAAGGAGCGACACCTATTGATTTTGCCTATAGCATCCACACCGATGTCGGACATAAGTGTACTGGGGCCAAGGTGAATCGTAATATTGTACCGCTGCGTTACCAGCTGCAAAACGGCGACCAGGTAGAAATCATTACGCAAACCGGTCACCACCCCAGTAAAGACTGGTTAAAATACGTGGTGACCTCGCGGGCGATTTCCAAGATTCGCAACTGGATTAATCTTGAGGAAAAAAACAGTTCACTATTGCTGGGGAAGGATTTACTGGAAAAAGAATTCAAGAGAAACAACTTGAAATTTGCAACCTGTATTAAATCAGACGAGATTAAGAAAATCCTGACGGAGTATTCGTTGTCAACTTTGGATGATCTGATTTCACAAGTGGGTTACGGGCGCATTTCACCCAGGCAGGTGGTTAATCACTTTCTGGTTCAGGAATCGCCGAAAGAAGTTGAAAAGCTTCCGGAGAAAGAAAAGAAAAAGTCCGCTGACTCTCCTTCTCTCGGTATCAGCCTTACGGGTATCGACGATGTCATGGTGAAGTTTGCCAAATGCTGTAATCCGATACCCGGAGATGAAATCTCCGGGTATATCTCCCGCGGGCGCGGCATTACGGTTCACACACAAAACTGCCCGCATCTGAAAAGACTCGATGCTGAAAGAATTGTAGAGGTTAATTGGGATGTCCGGCAGAAACATGCCTACCCCGTGCACATTAAGGTTGTCTGTAGCGACCGTAAGGGGGTTTTAACGGAAGTGAGCTCGGTTATTACTTCATTTGATATCAACATCAGTTATGCCCAGATCGAGACGACGGATATGATCGCCAATTGCATATTCATCATTGATGTCTATGATACGCAGCAGCTTAATTCCATCTTTTCTGCCATTCGGCAATTAAAAATCGTCCGTTCCATTGAAAGGATACGCAAAGCTTGATCATCATGTGAAATTCCATTTGTTTGTTGACAAAAAATCCACTCTGCTATAATCAGGCGCAACCTGTATGTGTGCAGAAGATAACATTTTCAATAGGTGAAATGATGTTTGATAAATGGCGAAAATATACGGTCGTCTTTTTTTCCGTTTTGATGCTGTGCCTTCCCGGGTTTTCGATCTATGCCGAGACGGCAAAACACATTGTGGTCATTGATCCGGCGCATGGCGGAGAAGATACCGGCGTTCTCAGCATCGACAAGATTGCCGAGAAGGATTTAACACTGGCTATTGCTTTCGCTCTGCAGAAGGAAATGGCGGAAAGAGGTAATATAGAAGTAGTTCTAACCAGAAATTCGGATAAGACTTTGTCTGGGGATGAAAGAAAAAAAATTATCATAAAACAAAACCCCGCACTGGTTTTAAGCCTGCATGCCAATGGCGGGTTCGGCAGAAACGCATCGGGATTTGAACTCTACTACCAGGGGTTTAAAGATGTTGACATATCGAAGAAGGCTTCTCAAGGATCAGTTGCGACCCCTAAACATCTAAATGACACCGTAAAGCTAGCACATTTGGTTCAAAGCAATCTCGACAGCTTATTTCCACGCAAGGGCAGAGGACTTCGGGAAGCCGGTGTGCCGCTGGCGGAAGGATTGTCCATCCCGGTACTGGTTGTCGAACTTGGTTTTGTAACAAATCCCGACGACAAGAAAAAGCTCGCATCCGCTAAAACACAAACATTGATAGCCAAAGCCCTGGCCAAGAGCATCAAATCCTTCTTTTAGGAGTCCTGTGTTCAAGAGAAACAAGAATAGAAAAAATGACGAACTTCGTGCCATCCGTATTACTAACCAGTATTTGCGGAATGTTTCGGGTTCTGTGATGGTTGAATTTGGTAACACGAAAGTATTGTGCGCGGCATCGCTGGAGGAAAAAACAGCTCCCTTCTTAAAGAATACCGGCAAGGGTTGGCTGACTGCGGAGTATTCCATGCTGCCCATGGCTACGCCAACCCGTTCGGCGCGCGAATCCGCGCGTGGCAAACTGGGAGGCAGGACACATGAAATACAAAGATTGATCGGTAGATCGCTCCGAGCCGTGACGGATTTAACGGCTTTCGGCGAAAGAACCATCTATATTGATTGCGATGTTATTCAGGCGGATGGTGGAACCAGAACCGCATCGATTACCGGCGCTTTTGTGGCCTTGGTTGATCTGTTTAAAAACATGAAGCAGCAGGGTCTGATCCAGGAAATTCCCGTTGCGGATTTTGTTTCAGCCGTCAGCGTCGGCATCGTGCAAAATCAGATGTTGTTGGATTTGGAATATGAAGAAGATTCTCAGGCGGATGTGGATATGAATTTTGTAATGACCGGCGCCGGCTTGTTTATTGAAGTGCAGGGTACTGCCGAACATGTTCCGTTTGGCAAGGATCAACTCGATGAGATGACATCCCTGGCTGCCACAGGCATTTCCGAAATTATTGCCCGCCAGAAGAAAATCCTAGGCGACTGGCGACAATGAAAATCGTTTTTGCGACAAAAAATGAAGGGAAGGTTAGAGAAATAAATGAAATGCTTGGTTCAACGGATATAGCTTTATTGTCCCTGAATCATTTTGAATTCTTGCCGGAAATCATAGAAGATGGTAAAACCTACCTGGAAAATGCTTTAAAAAAAGCAAAAATTATTTCAGAATATACGGGTGAAATAGTCTTGGCTGATGATTCCGGACTTCAGGTGGATTTTCTCGGAGGAGAACCCGGAGTTTATTCTGCCCGCTATGCAGGTGAAGGTGCGACAGACGAAGAAAATAACGCCAAACTTCTGGACAAATTAAAAGATGTACCCCAGGAGAAAAGAACAGCTTCTTTCTTTTGCGCTTTGGTGCTGTATCATCCAGACGGCCATTATCAGTCTTTTGAAGCACGGTGGCGCGGACTGATCATTGGTGAGCGGCGGGGAACAAACGGTTTTGGTTATGATCCGATCTTTCTTTCAACCGAGTGGAATAAGACAGCAGCGGAATTGCCGGCAGATATAAAAAATACGATCAGTCACCGCGGACAGGCTTTTGCAAAACTGAAAAGCCATCTGAATAAAGATATAAAAACAAAAAAAGTCGGGGCGTAGCGCAGCCTGGTAGCGCGCTTGGTTTGGGACCAAGATGTCGAGTGTTCAAATCACTCCGCCCCGACCAATTAAAATAAAGGGGGTAACAGCATTGCTGGTAACCCCTTTTTCTTTCCGGGGGTCTGTGTGGAAGGTATTGACATGACCAAAAATCTATTGACTAACTCTCGGTGAAATATTAATGCTTTTAACAGGATGCCAATTGGATAAGAATGAAAAACAAGTATTTATACATTGAAACTTTCGGATGTCAGATGAATGTGCATGACTCCGAACAGATGGCTGTTCTGCTTGCCGATATCGGATATAAACTCGTGGAGAATTCACAAAAAGCGGATCTAATTCTGATCAACACCTGTTCGATTCGCGAAAAAGCTGAGCAAAAGGCTTTCAGTGAACTGGGGCGTCTGATGAAGTTAAAAGAGAAAAATCCAAATCTGATTATTGGCTTTGCAGGTTGTCTGGCACAGCATCTGGGCGTGAAAGTCCATAGCCGTGTGAAAAATGTTGATTTGGTTTTCGGCACGCATAATATCCACCGGCTACCGGAGATGATTACAGACATTCAAAAAGAGAGAAAGAAGATCACCCGAATCGATTTTTCTTCAAAAATTTATTCACTGAACATTTTTGTACCGCCTTCAGAGGGATCGTTGTGCGCCTTCGTGTCAATTATGCAGGGGTGTGATAACTATTGTGCATACTGCGTCGTACCGTACCTGCGAGGGCCGGAAATGAGCCGGACGCCGGGGGATATTCTTGATGAAATTCAGAAACTGTCACGGTGTGGCGTCAAGGAAGTGACGCTTTTGGGTCAAAATGTTAATTCATACGGAAAAAATTTAAAACACGGAAGCAATTTTGTTTCTTTGATAAAAAAAATTAGTGACATCGATGGTATTGACAGAATCCGCTTTACCACATCGCATCCCAAAGATTTATCCGATGAGCTGATTGATTGTTTTAGCAGAGTGCCTAAATTATGCGAACATATCCATCTGCCTGTGCAGTCGGGTTCCAACAGTATTTTAAAGTTGATGAATCGCGGATACTCAACAGAGGAATATCTTCGGAAAATTGATCGTTTACGTAGTAGTTGTCCAAAAATCAGCATAACGTCAGACATCATTGTCGGTTTTCCGGGAGAAACACAAAAAGACTATCAAGAAACCATTGACATGATGGAAAAAATCAGGTTTGATTCAGTATTTTCGTTTAAGTATTCTGAACGTAAAGGAACAGCTGCCCAGAAGTTGCAAGGAAAAGTGACGGAAACTGAAAAAAGACAAAGGCTTAAAGAATTACAGGCGCTGCAGGACAGACACACGCAGGAAAAAAACACGGAGCTGGAAGAAAGTGTCCAGGAATTGCTGGTGGAGGGCCGAAGCAAAAACTCTGAACAGGATATGATGGGGCGCACGCGTTCCTGGAAAATAGTAAATTTTAAAGGCGGGCCAGAATTAATCGGCAAACTGGTTAATGTAGAAATTACGCGCGGGTATTTGCATTCGCTGCGAGGGAAAATGATTGATCGCTGAAGGAGGTTTGGGATGTTGCTGGAGATGAAGGTATCCGGATTGACCATCGATCCGATCACCAATACACCCATTGTCATCTTAAAAGACATGCAGGATAATAAGGCCATTCCGATCTGGATTGGTTTATTTGAAGCCAGCGCCATTGCCATGGAATTGGAGCATGTTGTCTTTTCCCGACCGATGACCCATGACTTGTTATACGATTGCATCAAAGCGCTGGATGCCACAATCAATCGTATCGAAATTATCGATATCCGCAACAATACTTTTTTTGCCAGCGTGTATTTAACCAGGGAAGGTAAAACTTACGTCATCGATGCGCGACCGAGTGACGCTATCGCGCTTGCTCTGCGCGCTCAGACGTCTATCTTTGTGGAAGAGAACGTGCTGGAGAAATCCCGCAATATTGATTTCGGAATGAAGCTTACCGATATTGATAAATTTAAGGAAGACAAAATAAAAGAATTTCTGGAAAATTTGTCCGCCGAAGATTTCGGGAAATACAAGATGTGAAAATGATAAACATCCTTGCGGATTTTCGAACATTTCTAGATGTACAGCGTAATGTATCGGAACATACCCGAATGGCCTATCTGAGGGATGTAAAGGAGTTTGGCGAATTCCTGACAAGCCGGGAAAACCTATCAGCACATAAAAAGATATTGGATGTGCAGACAGAAACCATGCGGACATATCTGACTTACCTGCATGGCCGGAAACTGAAAAAAGTATCCATCAATCGCAAGGTATCTTCCCTCCGGGCGTTTTATAAGTATTTGTTGCGCGAGGGAATTATTAAGAGTAATCCGGCTCAGGGCGTCCAAACACCAAAGATGGAAAAATACATGCCGGTTTTTCTGTCCGTTGATGAAGTTTTTGAGCTTTTAAACGCCTCTCAGGGAAATAACTCCGCATCTGATCTACGCGATCAGGCTATGCTGGAGTTATTCTATTCTTCCGGGTTGCGTTTGGCTGAACTGGCCGGGTTGGATACGGAAGATGTGAATTTTAATGCAGCGCTGGTCAAACTGCGCGGAAAAGGAAAGAAAGAGAGAATTGTACCGGTAGGAGCGCCGGCGTTGGAAGCGATCCGAAAATATCTGTCTGCGACGGAAGATTTGAGAAAAGAACATTCCGCTGATTTATTCAGCGGAGCACTTTTTTTGAACTCGCGCGGTAAAAGAATCACCACTAGAAGCATTGCCCGTATTGTGGATGCGGCCACTGTTAAAAGCGGCATCGGACGCAAAATTAGCCCGCACGCACTCCGGCACAGTTTCGCCACGCATTTGCTCTCAGCAGGAGCAGATTTACGATCGATTCAGGAAATGCTGGGACATGAGAGTCTTTCCACGACTCAGAAGTACACGGCGGTCAATATCAACCGGCTGATGGAAGTTTACGATAAAGCCCATCCAAGGGCGAAGCGGTAAAGGAGAACACATGCATATTAGAGGCACCACGATACTGGCCATTAAGAAAGACGATAAAATTACCGTGGCTGGCGACGGTCAGGTAACGCTGGATACGACGATTCTAAAACACGGTGCTCGCAAAGTGCGCCGACTTTACAATAATGAAGTGATTGTCGGGTTTGCCGGAGCAACCGCCGACGCCTTCACGCTGTTTGATCGCTTTGATCAGAAACTGGAGCAATACAACGGTAACCTGTTGCGTGCGGCAGTAGAATTAACCAAGGACTGGCGCACCGATCGAGTATTAAGGCATCTAGAAGCCCTGATGATAGCGGTTAGCCGCGATTATTCTCTGATTATTTCCGGAAACGGCGACGTCATAGAATCCGATGATGAAGTGATGGCCATCGGATCAGGAGGCGCTTTTGCTCAGGCGGCGGCGCGCGCGCTGGTGAAACATAGTAATCTATCCGCCACGGAAATCGCCAAGGAATCGATGAAAATCGCCTCGGAGATTTGTATTTATACGAATGATCACATTACGATTGAAGAAATTAATTGCAGCGAAGAAAAGCCCAAAGAAGTCAAAAAGAGCAAAAAATAAGGAGTATATTGAGAAAATGAATAATTCAGGGTTAACACCCCGTGAGATAGTGGAAAGATTAGATAGGCATATCATCGGCCAGGGTGACGCAAAAAGAGCTGTGGCTATTGCGTTGCGCAACCGTTGGCGTAGACAGAATGTGTCGGAAGAACTGGCGGATGAAATATCGCCGAAAAATATTATTATGATAGGACCCACGGGCGTCGGTAAAACGGAAATTGCCCGAAGGCTCGCAAAGCTGGATAATTCTCCGTTCCTGAAAGTGGAAGCGTCGAAATTTACGGAAGTTGGTTATGTAGGACGCGATGTAGAATCGATGGTTCGCGATCTGGTCGAGTTATCCATTAACATGCTTAAGGCTGAAGAACAGGAAAATGTCCAGGCTAAGGCTGCCGAAATCGCTGAAGAGCGCCTTCTCGATTTATTACTGCCGCCGCGTCCTGTAGAAAAGAATGTGGGTGACATGCTAACGGATTCCGATCACGAACAAATCGATCTTCCACTGACCGATGACCAAATCAAGAAGCAGGATGCGACACGGGAAAAATTGCGCAAATTGCTTCGCGACGGAAAACTTGATGAGCGAATAGTGGAACTGGAGGTTGCCGAACCAAAAAGTGGTCCCATGATTGAAATATTTTCTGCCGCCGGCATGGAGGATATGGGGCTCAACCTGAAAGATATGCTGGGCAATATGATGCCGCAGAAGAAGAAACGGAGAAACGTCAAAGTGCCGGAAGCCTTGGAGATCATGGCCGCAGAAGAGGCTCAGAAATTAATTGACATGGACAAGGTCACCAAAACGGCATTGGATCGTGTGGAGCAGTCGGGTATCATTTTTCTGGATGAAATCGATAAGATTGTCGGTGGGGATTCGCAGCATGGCCCGGATGTGTCTCGTGAAGGCGTCCAGAGGGATTTGCTACCAATTGTCGAAGGATCGAATGTCAATACACGCTATGGTATGGTGAAGACCGATCATATCCTGTTTATTGCGGCAGGAGCTTTTAGCGGCACAAAACCATCCGATCTGATCCCGGAGCTGCAAGGGCGTTTCCCCATCCGCGTGGAGCTTGATTCACTGGGCAAGGAAGAGTTTGTCAGGATTTTAACTGAGCCGAATAACGCGTTGATCAAGCAATATACGGAAATGATGGCCACGGAAGACATTAAACTTTCGTTTACGGATGATGCAGTGGAACAGATTGCTGAAGTGGCCACAATCGTCAACGAGCGAACGGAAAATATCGGAGCTCGCAGGCTCTACACTATCATGGAGACGCTCCTGGAGGATATTTCCTTTGATGCGCCGGATATGAAGGAAAAGAAAATTGTCATTGACGCCAAATACGTGGAAGAAAAGCTCGACAATATTGTCGAGGACGAAGATTTGAGCAGGTATATTTTATAACGGAGATCGACATGGAGCATATTCAAAGTTCAATGGAACGGGCGGATATATTATTGGAAGCGCTGCCCTATATCCGACGATTTTACAACAAAACCATTGTCATCAAATACGGCGGTCATGCGATGGTCGATGAAGATCTGAAAGATAAGTTCGCCCGCGATGTCGTTATGATGAAATATATCGGCATGCATCCGGTGGTCGTGCACGGCGGCGGTCCGCAAATCGGCAGTTTTCTGAAAAAGCTGGGCAAAGAATCCAAGTTTGTTCAAGGCATGCGGGTGACCGATGAGGAAACCATGGACATTGTTGAAATGGTGCTGGTCGGCATGGTCAATAAGGAAATTGTAGGTCTAATCAATCAGCATGGCGGACAAGCTGTGGGCTTAAGCGGTAAGGACGGCAATCTGATTGAAGCGGAAAAATATTATTTAAATGATGAAAAAGCAAAGATCACACCCTCGGAGATTATTGATATTGGTCTGGTCGGCAAAGTCAAGGCGGTCAATGCAGAATTGATCGTATCTCTGGGACAGAACAGCTTCATTCCCGTTATCGCACCAACGGGAATTGGCGAGCACGGTGAAACGTATAACATCAATGCCGATGTCGTGGCAGGTGAAGTGGCTGCCGCTCTGAAAGCGGAAAAGCTGCTCTTGCTAACGGATGTTGCGGGTGTACTTGATGCCGATAAAAAACTGATTCAAACCATGACGAATCAGGATGCCCTGAATCTGATTAATGACGGAACGGTGGAAGGTGGTATGTTTCCTAAAGTGAAATGCTGCCTCAAGGCACTGCGTGGTGGTGTGAAAAAGGCCCATATTATTGACGGAAGGTTGAAACATGCGATTCTGCTGGAAGTCTTTACAGATAAGGGGATAGGTACGGAAATCGTTTTATAATCAGAAAGAAGAATTGCTCGTGAACGAAAAAAAAATCATGGCTTTGGCCGATAAAAACATCATGAATACTTACAAGCGGTCTCCCATTGCGCTTACGAAAGGTAAGGGCACGAGGCTCTGGGACGCAAGCGGCAAAGAATATCTTGATTTTGTTGCGGGAATTGCTGTGTGTAATCTGGGTCATTCCCATCCGAATGTGGTGAAGGCGATAAGAAAACAGTTGAAAAATCTGATGCATGTTTCCAACTTGTATTATACCCAGCCGCAGGCGGAGGTAGCCTCACTGCTTACGAAGTATTCGTTTGCCGACAAAGCCTTTTTCTGCAACAGCGGCGCGGAGGCCAACGAAGCAGCCATCAAGCTGGCGCGAAAATACGCTCATGAATATTTGGACGCGGATAAATTTGAACTCATTACGATGAAAGATTCCTTTCACGGCCGAACCATGGCGACCATCACAGCCACGGGGCAGGAGAAGTTTCAGTTCGGTTTTACGCCGCTTTTGGAAGGCTTCACGTATGCTCCTTTTAATGATCTGGTGGCGTTGGAATCAGCCATCACACCCAAAACTTGCGGGATCATGCTGGAGCCGATCCAGGGTGAAGGCGGGGTGATTATTCCCGACGAGAAGTATCTGGCCCAAGTCAGGAATATTTGCAACAGGCATAAGATTTTAATGATTGTCGATGAGGTGCAAACCGGCATCGGACGGACAGGCAAATTATTTGCTTATGAATATTCCGGTATTCAGCCCGATATTATGACGCTGGCTAAAGCTCTGGGGAACGGATTTCCAGTGGGCGCGATGCTGGCGACCCATGAGATCGCAAAAGCTTTCAGTCCGGGCAATCACGCATCCACGTTCGGAGGCAATCTGCTGGCCATGGCAGCGGCCAAAGCTACATTGAAAACGATGCTGGATGAGGGAATTTTAGAAAATTGTCAAAAAATGGGAGACTATTTCTTGACAAAACTTCAAGCCTTGAAGGCGAAGCATGCAATCATTTCCGGCGTGAGGGGAAAAGGGCTGATGCTGGCCTGTGCGCTGACCATTGAGGGTGCGGATATTGTAAAGTCTTGTCAGGAAAGGGGTTTGCTCATTAACTGCACCGGAGGTAAAACGCTTCGTTTTGTTCCGCCGCTGATTATTACGCAAAGTGATATCGATGCTGCGATTGCAATACTGGATGACGTCATGGAGGGGAAATGAAAAAAGACTTGCTGAGTTTTTCCGGGATGGCACCTACGGATTTTGAAGAAATTTGGCTTCGGGCCGCACGGCTCAAAAGAATGCTGAAAGAAGGCAAGGAGTATGCGTCTCTTAAAGGCAAGACGCTGGGCATGATTTTTGACAAGTCTTCCACTCGGACGAGGATTTCATTTGAAGTCGGCATGTACCAGTTGGGTGGCATCGCACTTTTTTTAAATTCGCGTGATACACAAATTGGTCGTGGTGAAACGCTTGCGGATTCCGCAAGAATGATGTCCTGCTACCTTAATGGAATTATGATTCGGACCTTTGCACAGGAAAGCGTTGAAGAACTGGCCCGATATGCGTCCATTCCGGTCATCAACGGTCTGACAGATCTGCTGCATCCCTGTCAGATTCTGGCGGACTTGTTTACAATCCAGGAAAAGAAAGGGTCTTATGAAGACGTTAAGGTTGCTTATATCGGAGATGGTAACAATGTCGCCAACAGCTGGATCGAAGCAGCGGCGTGCCTTCCTTTAGAACTCACGCTGGCCTGTCCCGAAGGCTACGATCCCGATGCTCGAATGTTCAAGGAAAGTAAGAAGGACGGGAAAGGGTATGTGCATCTTTATCGCGATCCTTTTGATGCGGCAAAAAACGCCGATGTGCTCTATACGGATGTTTGGACGAGTATGGGACAGGAAGCCGAGTCTCAGGAGCGCAAAAGGATATTTAAAAATTATCAGATTAACGAAAAACTTTTGGGGGTGGCGAAACAGGACGCCATCGTTATGCATTGCTTACCCGCGCATCGCGGCGAAGAAATTACGGCAGGCGTCATTGACGGACCTCAATCCGTCGTTATTGATGAAGCGGAAAACCGCCTACATGTGCAAAAGGCCGTTTTAGAAATATTGATTTAGGAGGAAAGAATCGTGGCAAATAAAATTAAAAAGGTTGTGTTGGCGTATTCCGGTGGATTGGATACATCCGTGATTGTCCGCTGGCTGATTGAAACGTATAAGTGCGAAGTGATCTGTTTTGCCGCCGATGTGGGCCAGAAAGAAGAATTAACGGGCTTGGAGGAAAAAGCCATCAATACTGGCGCCAGCAAAATATATATAGAAAACTTACAGGAAGAATTTGCACGTGATTTTGTTTTCCCGGCACTGCGCGCCAATGCAATTTACGAAGGGACGTATCTGTTGGGCACATCCTTGGCCCGACCGCTGATTGCCAAAAGACAAATTGAAATTGCGGAGATAGAGGGGGCGGATTCCGTTTCTCATGGAGCCACCGGCAAAGGCAACGATCAGGTCCGCTTTGAACTGACTTACATTGCCTTAAATCCGTCCATCAATATTATTGCCACGTGGCGGGATGATCACTGGAAGTTCAATTCCAGGGAAGCCATGATGGATTATGCAAAAAAATATAAAATTCCTATTACGCTGACAAAAGCCAAACCCTACAGCTCCGATCGCAATCTACTGCATATCTCGCATGAAGGTGGTATTCTGGAAGACACTTGGGCGGAACCCCCTGAAGATATTTTCGTGCTGACCAAGTCTCCCGAAGATGCACCAGATAAGCCCACTTATGTGGAAATTGATTTTAAAAAAGGAAATCCCGTTGCTATTAACGGCAAAAAGATGTCTCCCGCAAAATTAATGGATTACATGAATACAATTGCCGGCGGCAACGGCATCGGACGTGTGGACATGGTGGAAAACCGTTTTGTAGGTATGAAATCCCGTGGCGTTTATGAAACCCCCGGTGGCACTGTCTTATGGGCGGCACATCGTGCAGTGGAATCCATTACGATGGATCGCGAGGTGATGATGATGCGGGATTCACTCATTCCGAAATACGCGCAATTGGCCTATAATGGTTTCTGGTATTCGCCAGAGATGAAAACGCTTCAGACTTACATTGATGCCACGCAGGAAAACGTAACCGGCACCGCAAGGATGAAACTTTATAAAGGCAATTGCATTGTCGTCGGGCGCAAATCTTCGAACTCGCTTTATAGCGAGGCCTTCGCCACGTTTGAAAAGGATCAAGTCTATAACCAGAAGGACGCGACCGGATTTATCCGTCTCAACGGTCTGCGTCTCCGGATTCAGAATATTTTGAAAAATAAATCCTAGTTTTGTGGAGAACAACTTTATGGCAGAAAGCAAGAAACCATGGGCGGGACGTTTTAAAGAAGCCACGGCTAAAACTGTGGAGAAATTTACTTGTTCTTTGCATTACGATTCAAGACTCTATTATTTTGATATTGAAGGATCAATTGCTCACGCGACGATGCTGGCCGATTCGGGAATTATTTCCCGGAAGGAGGCGGCGGCCATTGTTCGTGGGCTAAAAAGTATTCTGAACGATATAGAAAAAGATAGGTTTGTCTTTGATGCAGCCGATGAAGATATTCATATGGCCATTGAAAAAGAACTGATTCAGCGTATCGGCGAAGTGGGTGGAAAGCTCCATACTGCGCGCAGCCGTAACGATCAGATTGCCTTGGATGTCCGGCTATTTCTGCGGGCGGAAATTGATAGCATCTGCAAGCTAATCACACGTCTGCAAAAGCAGTTGGTGAAACAGGCCAAATGTGAAATATCAACGATTATGCCTGGTTACACCCATATGCAAAAAGCGCAGCCCGTGTTGCTTTCGCACTATTTACTGGCGTTTGTAGAAATGTTTTCCCGAGATAAGCAACGACTGGACGACTGCAAAAAACGACTCAATGTCATGCCTTTAGGCGCCGCAGCCCTGGCTGGAACAGGACTGCCGATCGATCGACATCGCACGGCTGAACTTTTGAATTTCCCGGAAATCAGCAAAAACAGTATGGATACGGTGGCAGACCGCGATTATATTGCGGAGTTTATCTTTACGGCATCGCTGGCTATGATGCATCTGAGCCGCTTTTGCGAGGATTTGGTTTTGTGGTCATCCGATGAATTCGGTTTCACGGAAATTTCGGATGCCTATACCACTGGAAGCAGCATCATGCCCCAGAAGAAAAATCCGGATATTGCGGAATTAATCCGGGGTAAAACAGCGCGTGTCTATGGTGATCTATTTGCTATTCTGACGCTGATCAAAGGGCTACCCATGACTTACAATCGTGATCTGCAGGAGGACAAGGAGCCACTGTTTGATGCAGTCGATACAGTGAAAGACTGTCTGGCTATTTTTACCGAGATGCTGGCTCATACAAAATTTAATGCCGCCAAAATGTATCAGGCGGCAAGTGGCGGTTTTTCCACAGCAACGGACGTGGCTGAGTATCTGGTGGCAAAAGGCGTTCCTTTCCGTCAGGCGCATGAAATTGTCGGCAACATTGTTGTCCATTTGGTCAGAAACAAAAAGAAGTTCGAAGATCTCAGGCTTAGTGATTATCAAACATTTTACGCAGGATTTAAAGAGGATATCTCCTCCAGAATAAAACTGGAGAATTCCGTCAATGCTCGCACGCATCTAGGCGGCACGGCGCAAACGGCTGTGAAAGAAAGGATTCGGGAATTTGAAAAAAAGATTGGTAAAAAATAAAATATTATTCTGTTTCATTTTGGTTCTGCTGATGGCCGGTTGCGGACTGAAGGCCAATCCAGTTCCTCTGGAGTCTGCTGTTTCACAAAATCAAAATAAGCAGAAATTAACAGTGTCGGCCGATGGAAAAACTATTGTGTTGACGTGGCAGCTACAAAATCAGACGGGGATGCTGAGCTATATTATCATCGAGAAAAGCCAACTGGGGAGTGCAGGGAATATTTGCAGGGATTGTCCACGTAGATTCGAAAAAATCGGTCAACTGCAGGCAGTGAACACCAAAAATGAAAAAAAAGAGTACAGATTTGATGATTTACTGGTCGAAAAGGGCAAAATTTACAGTTATCGTTTAAAATTATGCGATGAGGCTGGTATCTGCCGGGAATCGCAGACAGTGGAAATAGATTTTAATTAAACAAAAATCCAGGAGGCATTTTTATGTTTAAGGGAGCCATTACCGCTCTGGTAACACCTTTTAAAAATGGTCAGGTGGATGAAAAAGCTCTGCGGGAACTCATTGAGTTTCAGATCGTGGGAGGAGTCGACGGACTGGTACCCTGCGGTACAACAGGCGAATCACCGACACTGACCCATGATGAGCATGACCAGGTGATTGAAATTACAATTGACGCGGCTCGGAAAAGAGTGCCGGTAATTGCCGGAACGGGGTCTAACAGTACAGCAGAGGCGTTGCGTTTAACCAAACATGCCTATGAGGCGGGTGCGGACGGCGCGCTGATTGCCTGTCCTTACTATAACAAACCGACCCAAGAAGGTCTCTATCAGCATTTTCAAATGATTGCGCAAAATGTGCCTATTCCGATCATTCCCTATAATATTCCCGGAAGAACCGGCGTAAATATGTCACCGGAATTGATTGCCCGTCTGGCGAAGATCAATAATATTGTTGGTGTAAAAGAAGCGTCCGGTTCTCTCAAGCAGATGAACGACGTCCTTGATTTATGCGGTCCGGATTTTGATGTTTTATCCGGCGATGACGGATTAACGCTTCCGCTAATGGCTATAGGCGGGAGGGGCATCATTTCCGTTGCGTCCAATATTGTACCCGCCGATATGGCTGCCCTGGTCGATTCCGTCGATGAAGGCAGGTTGGCCAATGCGCGGGCACTGCATCAAAAGATGAGCCCTTTATTTGATGTTCTTTTTGTAGAAACGAATCCGATTCCCGTTAAAGCGGCTTTGTCGCTCATGGGGAAAATTGAATATGAATATAGACTGCCTTTGTGCAAGATGGCTCCGGCAAATTATGATAAGCTCAAAAAGGTTATGGGTAATTACGGTTTGCTCTCATGATCAGACCAAAAATAATTATAAGCTAAGGAGTGGGTGCTATGGTTAAGGCAATCGTCACTGGTGCTGGTGGAAAAATGGGAGGTAGAATTATCAGCCTTATTTCAGCCATGGAATATATCCGGGTTGTCGGGGCCATTGAGGTGACGGGCCATCCGATTATTGGAAGAGACGTCGGCCATTCTCTGGGATTAGGCAGAACCGGTGCGCTGGTCAGTGATAAATTGGCCGATTGCATTGATCAGGCGGATGTGGTGATAGACTTTACTAATCATGAAGCCTCTCTGAATTATCTGAAAATTGCCAGTGAGAAAAATCGTAGCATCGTGATCGGTTCCACTGGATTTACACCTGAGGAGATGAAAATCGTCAGCCTGCTTGCAGAAAAAACACGCTGTGTGTTGTCGCCAAACATGAGTGTCGGAGTCAATGTGATGTTGAAAGTGCTGGACTATTGTTCCGGTATTCTTAATGACGATTATGATGTCGAAATCATAGAAGCCCATCACCATTTAAAAAAGGACGCACCGAGCGGTACCGCATTGCAGATGGCACAGGTGATTGCCGACAAACTGGGACGAGATCTTAGAAAAGATGCGGTTTATACGCGCAAGGGGTTGATTGGTGAACGCACTAAAAAAGAAATCGGCATCCAGACCATTCGAGCCGGAGATATCGTAGGTGAGCACACGGTTATATTTGGTGGTATTGGCGAGAGACTGGAATTTACTCATCGTGCGCAGAGCAGGGATAATTTTGCCAAAGGGGCGATTCGTGCGGCGCAATGGATCGTGAATCAGAAAAACGGCCTGTATGATATGCAGGATGTTTTAGGATTAAAAAAATTTAAGTAAACAGGATTTATGTTGGAAGGCATTCTTGCTTATATAGGCATTGGTTCCAATCTGTGTAATCCTTTGCATCAATGCAGGCAGTCCGTTCGTAAAATGTCCTGTACTTCCGGTATTACGATAGAAAGGATTTCTTCTTTTTATAAAACAGAACCAGTAATTTCTGATCCAGGCAGCAGAGTTCATCGTGAAGCCCTTACAAGCGAAATCTGGTTTGTCAACGCAGTGGCGGAAATTCGAACAACCCTTTTGCCCAGAGACCTTTTACAGGCGTTGCAGGATATTGAGAAGATGATGGGGCGGGTTCGAACATTTGCAGGCGCTCCCCGCATTATTGACCTTGATCTTCTTTTATATGACCATGAGATCATTCAGGAAGTTGATGTTATTGTTCCGCATCCCGAAATGCATCAAAGGCGGTTTGTACTGGAACCTTTGTGTGAAATTGCATCATATTTGATTCATCCGGTCTTTGGAATTTCGATGCGAGGATTGAAAGACAGGTTAGAGAGCCAAAAGATTGTCGAACTTTACGATCATTAAAAAAGAAGGTAATTATGAACCAAATTATCAAAGTATTAGTCATTTTAGTATTGTTTTACGTTGGCTATAAAATTGTGAAAATGTTCCAGCGGGTAAAATCTCAGGAAGTAAAAGATTATCATGTGAATGCCACGTCGTCTAAGGGAGAAGATCTGGTGCAGGATCCGTTTTGTAGAACGTACGTTCCCAAGAGTCAGGCGTATGTCAGAGAAATTAACGGCAGGCAGCAATATTTTTGCAGTTCGGAGTGCTGTGAGAAATACCTGTCAGAAAAAAAATAGCTCATGAGATAAATAGAGGGGGAATAATGAAATTTTTCATCGATACCGCGAATATTTCGGAAATAAAGGAAGGGGTGGCGTTGGGTATGGTGGACGGCGTCACGACGAATCCGTCATTGATTGCCAAAGAAAAAAGAGGTTTTGATTTTGTCGTCAAAGAAATCTTGGAAATTGTGGAAGGGCCTGTCAGTTTGGAAGTTTTGAGTTTGGAAGCAAAAGGTATGTTTGTCGAAGGGAAAAAACTGGCTCGTCTGGGAGATCAGGTTGTCATTAAAGTCCCGATGACCACCGAAGGTCTAAAGGCGACTAAAATGTTTGCGACCGAAGGCATCGATGTGAATCAGACTCTGATTTTTTCGCCGCTTCAGGCTTTGATGGCCGCCAAAGCGGGCGCGGCCTATGTCAGCCCGTTTGTCGGGCGACTGGATGACATTGCTCACGATGGAATGGAGCTGACACAGCAAATTCTGGATATTTACGACAACTATGAGTATGACACGGAAGTAATTGTAGCCAGTATCCGTCATCCTAAACACGTTCTGGATGCCGCCTTAATGGGTGCCGATATTGCCACGATTCCTTTTAAAGTCATCACGCAACTGGCACAGCATCCCCTGACGGATAAAGGCATTGCTTTGTTTTTGGAAGATTGGAAAAAAGTGCCGAAAAAATAAAAGTAACTTTAATTTTTTTTGAAATATTATTGCCGGATCGGCTGATATAAAAATGAATGAAAGACGTGAAATATTTAACCTGCCTAACAGCATAACCATGGCCCGAATCAGCGTGGTACCTTTTTTGTTTTTACTGCTGGCATCGCCCGGTCCTTTCTGGTCTCTGGTGTTGGCCGCTTTGTTTGTCCTGGCCGCTATTACGGATTTCGCGGACGGGTTTATCGCGCGTAAATACAATATGATCACAACGATGGGTAAGTTTCTGGATCCGCTGGCCGATAAATTGATTGTTAATTCGGCCATGATCCTGATGATCCCCATTGGTCGGATTGATGCCTGGATTGTTGTTATTATGATCATGCGGGATTTGATCGTAGACGGCATCCGCAGCATCGCGTCCTCGGAGGGAATTTACATTCAGGCCAGTATTCTTGGAAAGCAAAAAACACTGGCACAAATCTTTGCCGTGACCGCCCTGATGATTCATTATCCTTTTCTGGGTATGGATGCGCATTTCGTGGGCACGATCGTTCTTTATGTAGCTTTTTTGCTGACGATTTATTCGGGCATAGATTACTTTATTAAGTTTTATCGGGGGACGGAAAAGAAATGACATTTTAGGGGCTTAGTGACTTCGACTTTCATGTGTGCGACGGTGATATAAAAAAATGAATCATCAACGTTTGTTCATTTTTCTATTGACAAGATGAGTCTATTTGTTATATTCACCCGCGTTCTTAAATGAGCGGGCGTAACTCAGTGGTAGAGTGCTACCTTGCCAAGGTAGACGTCGACGGTTCAAATCCGTTCGCCCGCTCCATTTTTTTATGGCGGCATAGCCAAGTGGCTAAGGCAGCGGTCTGCAAAACCGTTATTCATCGGTTCGAATCCGATTGCCGCCTCCAAAAAATCACTCGGTTGCAATTGTCATTCATTCGCAACATCTTCCCTTTTGTATAATTTTTGTGTAGTTTCACTAGAAGTTGATGAGACTCTTAACGAGGCCAACATAATAAACTTTTCTTATTGATATGTTATTCAAGTTTTCATATACAGTGAAACTCGCATAGATTAAAGTTTTATGGTGCCATGTCAGATTGTTTTTCATGAAACCCTGACAGGGTCTCAATTTTACTGATAGTTTAGATTCTACTATGGAGGCTAAAGTGCATATTACAGTTAAAAAAGGAAATCTTCTCGATACAAAAACTCAAGCAATTATTTTGGCCTTTTACGAAGATGAAAAGACGTTTTCGAAGTTAGTTTCAAGTGCTGATCAGAAAACCGGAGGACTGCTGGGCGACATCATTAAAAGCGGCGATTTTAAGGCTAAGCCATCGCAAGTATCTGTGATTTATACTAGGGGCTTACTGTTGGCAAACAAAATTGCGCTGGTAGGTCTGGGCAGGAAAAGTGAACTGAATTTGGAAAAAATTCGAAACGCTTTTGCAAAAGTCATGCAGCATCTGCGAGACTTGAATATTAAAGACGCGGCGACATCTTTTGACTGGAATCCAATGCCGGATCAAAAAGAAAAAGTTATTGCCGCCGTTGCAGAAGGGGCAATCCTGGGACTGTATCAATACACGCCTTATAAAACCGTCGGCCGCGATGAGATCCATGAAATGCGACTGTTGGAGATTGTTGCTGATACTAAAGATTATTCCGTGCTACAAGATGAAATCAAAAAAACGAAAATCATTACGGACGCCGTTTACTTTGCTCGCAATCTCATTTCAGCTCCTGCCAATGAAATGACGCCGTCGATTATGGCCACCCATGCCGAAAAAATCGCAAAAAGAAAAAACGTCTCCTGCCGTTTGCTGGATAAGGGAAAGCTGAAAGCGTTGGGCATGAATGCTCTGCTGGGTGTTGCCTCCGGCAGCAATCAACCGCCGAAATTCATTATTCTGGAATACACCGGTGATCAAAGAGGGGTTGCGCCGATTGCCCTGGTTGGTAAAGGTTTGACCTTTGACAGCGGCGGTATTTCCATAAAGCCTGCGGAAAAAATGGACGAGATGAAAACAGATATGTCCGGCGGCGCAGCGGTTATGGCAGTAATTATGGCAGCGGCGGATCTAAAGCTGCCGATCAACATCGTCGGTCTAGTCCCAGCCACTGAAAACATGTCCGGCGGCAGTGCCTTAAAACCGGGAGATATTTTGAAATCCTATTCCGGTAAAACAATTGAAGTGCTGAACACGGACGCAGAAGGAAGGCTGATTCTGGCCGACGCCCTCTCCTACGCATCCAAATATAAACCGGCGGCCATCATTGATATCGCCACCCTGACCGGTGCGTGCATTGTGGCGTTGGGCGAAGATGTAATCGGCATGTTGGGAACGGATGAACAGATGAAAAAAGAGATTAATCAAGCGGCTCAGATAACCGGCGAACTGGTATGGGAACTGCCGTTATGGGAAAGTTATTCCGAATTGATTAAAAGCGATATTGCCGATTATAAGAATAGCAGCGGGCGATCGGGGGGCGCGATCACGGCTGCCGCATTCTTAAGCAAGTTTGTGGGCAATTACCCCTGGGTGCACCTGGACATCGCAGGTCCTGCTTGGGCAAAAAAAGATAAGACCTATATTCCAAAGGGCGCATCAGGTGTAACGGTACGTTTGCTTGTTGAATATCTGCAACAGCGTATAAAAGAATAACCATGCAAACGCTTTTGGAGATTAAAAACTTAAAAACGGTATTTTCTACGGCCAGGGGTGTCATCAAGGCGGTTGACGGCGTTTCTCTGATATTGAACACCGGTGAAACTCTGGGCATTGTAGGGGAATCGGGATGCGGCAAAACAATGCTGGCACTTTCCATGATGAGATTGATTCCGGCCAATGGTCGAATTGCCGGAGGCGAGGTGTTGTTTAGTGGTCAGAATTTGTTATCCTTATCCGAAGACGAGATGCGTGAAAAACGTGGCAGAGATATCGCCATGATCTTTCAGGAACCGATGACGTCGCTCAATCCCGTTTTGCGCATAGGCGAGCAAATTGCGGAGGCGATCCGTCTGCACCAACATGTTCCAGCCAAAGAGGCACTGTTCCTGAGTGAGAGGCTCTTGGCAGAAGTCGGCATTCCCGAGCCTGAAAGAAGGGTGAAAGATTATCCCCATCAACTGAGCGGTGGTATGCGTCAACGCGTCATGATTGCTATGGCCATGTCCTGTCGTCCCCAGTTGCTGCTGGCGGATGAACCGACCACAGCGCTGGATGTAACAATTCAAGCGCAGATTTTAAATTTAATTTCTGATCTAAAAGAAAAAAACAATATGGCGGTCATCCTGATCACACATGACCTGGGGATTGTCGCCGAAGCGGCGCAAAAGGTGGCGGTGATGTATGCGGGCAAGGTTGTCGAAATGTCTGAGGTGGAAAAATTATTTTCACAACCACAGCACCCTTATACCCGTGGTCTGATCGAATCCCGCCCATCCGGGTGCGCCGACACGGAGGCGAACGGCGAAGCCTATTTAAAAACGATTCCCGGAACGGTTCCCAGTCTCTATGATCTTCCGGCCGGCTGCCGTTTTTCCGAGCGTTGTGCGCTGGCCGAGGACGAATGTTGTGTCCTGGAACCGGAGTTACTGGAAATTGAAAACGGTCATTTTGTTTCCTGCTTTGTTTCCCAAAGAATAGTAAAATGAAAGAGAAATGCATCTTTATGGCGTCTGTCTTGGTTGATATTCAAAAGCTAAGGAAAAAATATATTCTAGGCGGTGGATTCCTGCAAAACCGGTCCAGGATTGTCCGGGCGGTAAATGGTGTTGATCTTCAAATATTTGAGGGGGAAACGCTGGGGCTGGTCGGCGAATCAGGCTGCGGCAAGTCAACGCTGGCAAGGCTGCTCATGAGACTGGAGGAACCGGACGCTGGCAGGGCCTATTTTAAAGATCAAAATATCTTTGCGTTTTCTTACGATGATTTAAAAACTTACCGTCGTCATGTGCAGATGATCTTTCAGGATCCATATTCGTCTCTTAATCCTCGAAAATCAGCGATCAGTATTATCCAGGAGCCGCTCAATATTCATCAGATTGCTGGACGTAAGCAAAACAGGGAAATATCGGCACAACTGATGACCCGAGTCGGCTTGAGTCATGAACAGGCCAAACGGTATCCGCATGAATTCAGCGGCGGGCAGAGGCAACGCATCGGCATCGCGCGCGCGCTGGCGCTTCAGCCTGCGCTGGTCATTGCCGACGAACCGGTTTCAGCGCTCGATGCATCAATTCAGGCGCAAATTTTAAATCTGCTCAAAGATTTAAAAAAAGATTTTGGATTGACCTATTTGTTTATCTCTCATGACCTCAATGTCATCCGCTATGTTTCCGATCGAATTGCGGTGATGTATCTAGGATGCATTGTTGAGCTTGCGGATAAAAATAATCTATATCAGACCCCGCTTCATCCCTACACCCGAATGCTGTTGGCAGCCATGCCGTCTTGCAATCCGCAAAAGCAAAAACGGGAAATGATGATTCAGGGCGAGGCCGGGGAAATAGGCGATCAGGGTTGCAACTTTAGAAATCGCTGCGTCTATAAAATAGACATTTGCAATAGATTGATACCACAACTGAGGCCTTACCGGGAAAGAGGATTGTGCGCATGTCATCGCACGGGCGAGATTTAGGTGCCATGCAAGACGAAGAAAAAGTCATCTGGAAAAACGGTTTGCTGGTTAGTGAGGGGCGATGGTGCCGTGCGTCGGGAGATTCCGGTGTCGTGATTTGCCATCCGCATCCGCTGATGGGCGGGTCTATGTACAATAATGTAGTGGAAACAATCCGAGATGTATTTTCATCCAGTAACTATTCCACATTGCGTTTTAACTTTCGCGGTGTCGGAGATAGCACCGGCCAATATGATGAGGGGAGGGGAGAAAAACAGGATATTTTATCATCCTGTGAATTTATTAAAAGTCAAGGCATCAACAAAATTACTCTGGCAGGTTATTCGTTTGGTGCCTGGGTTTGTTGCCGTCTGCTCAGGGATAAACTTTCTCAAATCAGTTCCACAATTTTAATTTCTCCACCACAAAAATATTTTGATTTTGATTGGAACGGACTGGAAAACGCTGTAGAAATAATAATCTGCGGAGATCGTGACCCGTTTTGTGATGTGGATGATTTAAGAGAAAAAGCCGAATATATTCATTCAAGATTGACAATACTTCGGGCAACGGATCATTTCTATACTGGACAGGAAGCTCAGCTAGCAGAGCATTTGAGAAAATATATTCATGAAAAAAAAGCTTGATTTTAATGAAAATGGTGTTATGGTCGGAGCCAATGTTACGATGTAGAGACTGGTTGCACAAGAGATAAACGGTTTTTGCTGGGAATTTTTAGTGTTGAGATTGTTTTATAAAGAAAAATTAACCGCAGGGAATTCTTCAAGCATGAAAAGAATTCGTGCGGTTTTTTTAGTTTCTGATGGTTTTTAACCGGAAGAAACAAATATTTGAAAGGGGGACTTTTAGCATTGGCAGAAGGAAAAGTAAAATGGTTTAACGAGAAGAAGGGGTTTGGTTTTATTGAAAACGATGAGGGCGGAGATGTCTTTGTTCATTATAGTGCCATTTCCGGGACCGGATTTAAAACTCTTTATGAGGGTCAGAGAATTCGTTTCGATGTTGAACAGGGTAACAAAGGACCCAGCGCAACGAATGTTCAACCACTATAATCAATCCAATTAATTAACTTTAAGTAAAATGCCCCGTTTTCCGGGGCATTTTTTTTGGATACGCAAGGTTCGGAACACTCCATAGAAGAAAGATAATTTCAGGACTATCGTCATGAAAAAAAATCTAATTGTCATACTCGGGCCAACTGCATCCGGCAAAACAACTTTTGCGACTCGATTGGCTGCGGATCTTGGTGGAGAAATTATCTCGGCGGATTCGCGTCAGGTTTATCGGGGTATGGATATCGGCACTGGCAAGGATTTGTTTGAGTTTCGGATAAACGGCAGAATGATTCCCCATTATCTGATTGACATCCTTGATCCCGAGCAGGAGTTTAATGTTTTTAGATTCCAGAAACAATTTTATGAAATATTCAATGCCCTACAAAGGAAAAGAATCTTACCCATACTGGTTGGCGGCACCGGTCTTTATCTGGATGCCGTGTTGACCAATTATGTTCTACCTCAAGCAAAAATCGACGAACATTTGAGAGAAGAACTTGCGGAGAAATCGCAGACGGAACTTCAGGGGATTCTATTGGCTATGAAACCTGTTTTACACAATAAAACAGATCTTGAGGACAGAAACCGACTCCTTAGAAAAATAGAAATTGAAAAGGTCAGACAAAATCCATCAGACGAAGAAATACAAAGACCTTTCATCCATGCTGGAATATTCGGTATCCACTGGGGAATGGCCGAGTTGCGTCAGCGAATTACGGTCAGGCTTCAGGATAGGATGGAAAATGGAATGATTGAAGAGGTGTCGAGATTACAGTCACTGGGTTTATCATGGAAACGTCTGGATAGTTTTGGTTTGGAATATCGTTATATTGCTCGTTATTTACAAAATTTGATAACAAAGGATGAGATGACTGCAAAACTTCAGATCGCCATCGGCCAGTTTGCCAAGAGGCAGATGACGTGGTTTCGGCGTATGGAAAAAAAAGGCGTGCCGATTGAGTGGGTTTCCGGGAAAGATTATCATGCCTTTCGTAGCCGTGTGCTAAGAGTCTTGTCATGAAAAAAGCTTCCTTGATGAATGATTATCTGCATAGATACGCTGCGGGGCTTCCCTGGAAACTGCAGGTAGAGAATCTTGAAAATATTGAACAGGTCGTTGTTATTCCGGCATATGCGGAAAAAGAGCTGCTCTTTGCCACTTTGGCATCTATTGCTGCCAACAATGATAGGTCTTTAGAAAAAACCCTGATTCTCTGTGTCGTCAACAATAAAGCTGATGCATCATTTGCCGATAAAGAAAATAATGCTCAAACCCTCGCGGTGCTAAGCGCCTTGATTAATAGACGTTCGTTCAATAAATTAGCGGTTGACGATGATCTTTATATTTCATTGCAAAAAATAGCCAACAGACCGCTGAGACTTGGCTATATTGACGCGTCCACAAATGGTATGGAAATTCCTTCTCGTCTCGGCGGCGTCGGCATGGCTCGCAAAATAGGTATGGATATGGCCCTCCGGTTGCTTACGAATCCTGTCAGCGCACCGTGTCTCATCTTGAGCCTAGATGCTGATACCCTTGTTCAACCGGATTATTTATCGGCCATCAAAAAATTTTTTTCCTCTAGTAAGGCTCAAACGGGTGTTGTTGAATATGAGCATCAAATGCCTTTGAATGCAATCGAGAGGTCTGCGATTTGTTACTATGAACTCTTTCTGCGCTATTGGGTATTAGGTCTGCAATATGCTCAATCACCCTATGCTTTTCATTCGATCGGATCAACTATTGTTACAACGACTGATAGTTATCTTGCCGTGCGTGGAATGAATCGCCGCGGGGCGGGAGAGGATTTTTATTTTCTGAATAAACTGGCAAAAACAGGTACAGTCCGCCAAATCAGCGAAACGGTAGTCTATCCGTCTGCCCGCATTTCCAGACGGGTTCCCTTTGGCACGGGTGCTGCGATTGAAAAGATTATTGCCGGCACGAGTCCTGAGAAAGGTCTATACAATCCCAGAATATTCATTATTTTGAAGGAATGGATTGCCGTGATGAAACAATCTTTTAACTGCTCCGAAAATCAGATTATCGCCAAAGCATGGGAGATCGATCCGGGTTTAAGGATTTTTTTGGTTGCACGCGGCTTTTTATCCGTTTGGCCAAAAATCCGCCAAAACTTAAAGGATTATAAAACATATGAAAGGCAGTTTCACAATTGGTTTGATGGATTTGAAACATTAAAGTTGGTCAACTATCTGACAAAAGAATTTTATCCGCGAATCAGTTTCATTTCCGCGTTGAAGAAAATTCTGGAGATGCAAAATAAGGAATTTCCGAGCGGGATGCCCAACGAAGCCTTTCCGGAAACGGAAGATGAAATGAAAATTCTAGGGTATATTCGGGACCGGTTCAAATGATGAACAGGCCAGTCGCAGAGGATAATCTTCTTGACTTGACAGGATAATTTCGCATATAGCTTAATTAGTATTTTATGGCCGCTAACTATTTTCGGGAGGAAATTAATGAATAAAATCTTAATTAAAAGTGCTCTGACGGTCGTATTGTTTAGTCTGATAGCCACGACGTTCGGCTGCGGTAAGCAAGAAGAGGCCAATAAAAAACACCCACAGCAAACGCAGCAAAACGCGCAAACCGAGTCGTACTTCGGCATGGATAAAGCCATGAGCACGCCACCGATTATAGAGCCCAAACAAGTTGACCCGAAGGACGTGGCGGTCAGTGTTGATGGTATCGCGTTAAAAAAGGACGACCTGTCCAAAGGTGTCAAAGCAAAAATGAATCTCTATAAAGATAAGATTCCAGCCGACAAGAAGAAAGAAGCTCAGGACGGGTTAAAAAAACAATTGATGGAAGAGTTTGTTTTACGCACACTATTAACCAACGAAACTAACAATAAAAAGATTGGGGTCACGGATAAAGAAATGCAGGCGGCAATCAATCAAATTAAAGCAAATATTCCCCCGGAAAAGAAAATCGATGATTTTCTCAGAGAGAACAACATTCGCAGGGAAGACATTGCTCTGGGAATAAAAATTAGAAAACTGGTCGAAATGGAAACCGGTAAAAAATCTAAACCGACAGAGAAAGAAATCAGTAAATTTTTTACCGATAATAAAGAAAAATTTACCACGCAAGATAGTGTTCATGTTCGTCATATCCTGGTTACAATAGACGCCAAGGATGATGAAAAAATGAAAGCTGAAAAGAAGGCCAGGATAGAAAGTCTGCGTAAACAGATTTTAGAAGGTGCTGATTTTGCCGAAATAGCCAAAAACAATTCTGATTGCCCCAGCAAGGAAAATGGTGGTGATCTGGGAGAAATCAAAAAAGGTCAGACAGTCAAACCTTTTGAAGATGCTGCTTTTTCACAGGAGATCAATCAAATTGGGCCGGTGGTGACCACGGAATTCGGGCATCATGTTATTCAGGTTTTGGGACGTAGTCCTGCAAAAACTGTCAAACTTGAGGAAGTAAAAGATAAAATAGCTATTTACCTTGAGCAGCAAAAACAAGCGGAAGCTTTTTCCAAGATGACTGCTAGATTAAGAAAAAACGCGGTTATTATTTATTACGAGAATTAATGAGAATTAAGAAAGCTGGTCGAATAGAGCAAGGACTCTGGCTTTTAGGCACGGAACTTAGCGCTTATCGAAATATGTTAAAACAGTTTGCCTCCTCCCAATCTATTTAAAACTGTGTTTGTCGTCCGGAAAAGCGCTTGTCTTCACATCCTTGATATAGAGCTTTACGGCATTTTTGATATCCACGTTCAGTTGGGCGTATTTCTTGACAAACTTCGGCGTCATTCTGTCGTTCATTCCCAGCATGTCGTTGATGACCAGAACCTGTCCGTCACAGTGAACACCGGCACCAATGCCGATTGAGGGAATAGACAGCGCAGCGGTAATCTCCGCCGCTAGTTTCTCGGGAACACACTCCAATACTAATGAAAAAGCGCCTGCTTCTTCAAGGCATTTAGCATCCTGCATGATTATTTCCGCAGCGTCTTCCTGTTTGCCCTGGACCTTATAACCGCCTAACTGGTTGACAGATTGTGGCGTTAATCCCAAATGCGCCATAACGGGAATTCCGGCATAGGTCATTTTATGGATAATGTCAGCGTGTTCCCGGCCGCCTTCCAGTTTAACCGCCTGAGCATTGCCTTCTTTTAATAAACGTCCAGCATTGGCCAGTGCCGACTCCGGAGAGACCTGATAAGATAAAAACGGCATATCCGCGACAAGCATTGCTTTTTGAGAGCCGCGGGCAACCGCCTGTGTATGACGCACCATATCATCCATGGTGACAGGAAGGGTCGATTCATAACCCAACACCACGTTGCCCAGAGAATCACCGACCAGGAGGATGTCAATATCGCTTTCGTCCAGGATGGATGCCATTCCGTAATCATAGGCTGTCAGCATTGTTATTTTTTCCCCCAGAGCTTTCATTTTTTTTATGTCGAGAATTGTTTTCCTGGTGATCTTAGTTTGCGTGCTCATTTTTTTGCTCCTTTCAAAAGCCCCTTAATGATTTTTTCTTGGTCGTAACTCAAAGTTCCCTTTTGACGGGCAAGTTTTACTGCGATCATTCCCAGTTCTTTGTATAAAGGTGTGTAAGCAGGGAAATTGCAGGCAATGGCTTCAATATGTTTTTGCACAGTTCCTGAATCGCCACGGGCAATCGGCCCTGTGAGCGCGTTGGCACACCCCTGCTTTTCAATATTTTTCAGGCTGCCATAAACCAATGGCAGATATGCCTTGCGGGCATTTTTTTCTGAAAAGCCAATGGATAAGTAAATCGATTCGACAATGCTCATCAATGAAACCAGATAATTTGATGCAATACAGGCCGCCGCATGGTAAAGAGGCTTCTGTGCAGGTGTTATATCAATGGGGATACCTTGGAGGTCACGTACGATATCTGCCGATTTTTTTTTTGATCCGACAGAGGCTGTCACGCCGAAATAGCTGCCGGGGATGTTTGCAATCGCGCTGTCGATGGAAGAAAAACTTTGGAGCGGGTGAATGCAGGCGACAGAGGCTCCGGCCAAAGCGGAAGATTGAAGAAGGTCAAGTTCTCCCGCGCCGCTCATATGAAACACCGTTTTGCCCTTGACGGAAGAACCGTCGACGATTGCTTCGCAAACAGACCCGATGCAGTCATCAGGCGTTGTGATCAGCAGGTAATCGGCAAAATCCGCCGCTTGTGCAGGGTATCGGAAGCCCACCGCTCCAATATAAGATCGTGCTCTTTTCAAATGAGCGGTAGAAAGGTCGGCCATGGCCGTAATATTATGGCCAGCTTTTTTTAACAGAAAACCAATGGCCGTACCGACCATTCCGGCACCGATAATGGCAAACTTCAATGATTGTTTTTTTCTCGTCATCCCCATGATCCATAAAAAAGGGTCTTCCACAGCGTAAGGAAGACCCGAATTAGACAGTTTTACAACTCCCGTCTCAGTCTGTTCCAAGTGATCCAAGCGGTGCTTTATTTCCTAACATACACCTGTGTTGACGTCAAATGGTATTTCCAAATACCTTTCCAACAAAGAACCTTGTTTTTGCAGAGTCTCTCGGCTATAGAGAAATAAGGAGAACAAAATGAAAAAAGTGGATTTAATGATATTTGATTTTGACGGCACGATCGCCGATACCGGCGCGGATCTTGTGTCTTCCATCAATCACACCCTGACGGCGATTCGGCTTAATCCGCGACCATCTGAAGAAATTCTCAGCTTTGTGGGCGACGGCGTGAAGAAATTGATAGAAAAATCTCTCGGAGAAAATTACAAAGAGCGCCTGGAAGAGGCCATAGGCATTTTCTGTGGCCATTACGAAAAGCATCTGATGGATCAGACCGTTCTTTGCCCGCATATCGAAGATGTGTTGAAATATTTTAATCATAAAATGAAGGTGATTCTAACCAATAAACATTATCACCTAACCTTGACTATTGCCCATGCCCTTCACATTGATCAGTATTTCATGGAAATTGTTGGCGCGGATACAACACCCTTTCAGAAACCGGATCTGCGCGTGGTCGAATATCTGTTGATTAAGTACAATGCAGATCCTCGGAAAACAGTCATTATTGGCGACGGCGTCAATGATATCGCCGTGGCTAAGTATGCGGGGATTTTGTCCTGTGCTTATTTAAATGGATTAGGCAATCGGCAGACTTTACTTAGGATGGAAGCCGATTTCTATTGTGAAGATCTCATAGAGATCAATTCTGTTTTTCAATGATGATTAAAAAAATTGAGCAAACCATAAAAAAATATTCACTGCTGCAGAATGGTGACCACGTCGTTGTCGCCTTATCTGGAGGAGCAGATTCCTGTGCGTTGTTATTGAGCCTAGTTGGTTTTACTCAGGCGGATGGTCTGAAAATGGTTGTTGCTCATTTCAATCACGGTTTACGTGCCACTGAATCTGATGAAGACGAGATATTCTGTCGGCAACTGGCGAAAAAATTCGATCTAGCTTTTGTCACGGAAAGGATGCGCCATCTATTCATTCCCAAAGGCGTATCCCCAGAAGATTATTTCCGGCGGGAAAGGTATCGGTTTTTAGATAAAGTTGCCATGGATCACGGGGCAAATAAAATTGCGCTCGGTCATCATCTGAATGACCAGGCGGAAACCGTCTTGCTCAACATTTTGCGTGGAAGCGGTTTGGATGGGCTTAAAGGTTTTCTGCCGATGAGGGAAAACAAATATATTCGCCCTTTGATGGAGGTATCGCGTCAGGAAATCAACGACTTTCTCAAAGAAGCCGGTGTCGAATATCGTCAGGATAGTTCCAATAAGAATAAAGTTTATTTGCGCAATCATATCCGTAATGAGCTGATTCCCTGCCTGAAAGAAAAATACAATCCACGGATTGAACAAAACCTGGCGCGGATGGCGGATATTGTTCGACGCGATGATGAATTTATCGGTCAATATGTAAACGCGATCCTGATATCGCCTCAGATTCAAAAAAAGAAGAATAAAGTATCCTTTTCTGCTGAATATTTTAAGAGACTCCATATCTCCCTGGGCTACAGACTTCTCAAGGCCGTTTTAGAAGATCTGGCACCGGAAAGCAAAGGTTTTTCGTCTTCCCATATTCAATCGGTTGTTGATCTGATTAACCAGAGCTCGTCAGGGACAAGTATTTCATTACCTTATCATCTTAGAGCACAAAAAGAATATGACCATCTTATTATAAGTTCCGGCAGGATGGAAAAAACACAGGATTACGAATATCCGATAACGATTCCCGGGACAGTGGATTTAAGAGAAAGGCGTGTTATATTATCCACCAAACGTGCGATATTGGATGAGGTTGATTTTAAGTGTCTCAATAAAACGTATTTTGATAGGGATAAAATTAAAGAACCCTTAATCATTCGGAATCGCAGAAGCGGCGATAGGTTTAATCCTCTAGGAATGCGCGGATCTCAAAAAATAAAAAAATTATTTATTGATCGAAAGATACCAAGGCCGAAACGTAATGGCATTGCTCTTATCGCCGACCAGGAATCCGTGATCTGGGTCGAGAACATGCACCTAAGTGACAGGGTTAAAGTGTCCCCTGAAACAAAAAATGTTCTGATTCTTGAAATTCGGACCTTAGAATGAGAAGCCAAGCTAGCATAAGAAAATATTTGAGTTAAATTGGATATTATTATAAAGGTCAACAAACATATTTAATTTTAAGGAGAAAAGTATTGAATCAGTTTCAAAAAAATATAGCACTTGTCCTGACGGTGCTTCTAGTCTTTTTGCTTGTTTGGCAGTTATTTAATCAGCAGAAGCCGAACTCAAAAGACATGAACTACACGGAAATGTTATCCCACCTGAATAACGGCGAGATTACGGAAGTTACCATACAAGGGGATGCAGTGACCGGCAAGTTGGCTAATGGTAATAACTTTAAAGCATACGCGCCCAAAGATGATGAGCTGATTGGAATGTTTAGGGAGAAAAACGTCAAAATTACGGCTAAACCGCTGGAAGAAAATCCGTGGTATATGATTTTCATTTCCTGGTTTCCCATGCTTTTACTCATTGGTGTGTGGATTTTCTTCATGCGTCAAATGCAGTCAGGAGGCGGTAAAGCAATGTCTTTTGGTAAAAGCAGAGCGCGTCTGATTACCGACAAATCGAAAAAAGTAACATTTACCGACGTAGCAGGCGTCAATGAAGCTAAGGCTGAACTTGAAGAAGTGATCGACTTTTTAAAAGATCCTAAAAAATACACCAAGCTGGGTGGCCGCATTCCTAAGGGTTTGTTGTTGGTGGGACCTCCCGGAACAGGCAAAACGCTTTTAGCACGGGCAATAGCCGGGGAAGCTGATGTACCCTTTCTGAGTATCAGCGGTTCTGATTTTGTAGAAATGTTCGTCGGTGTAGGCGCCTCTCGTGTACGGGATTTGTTCAGTCAAGCCAAAAAAAACGCACCATGCATCATCTTTATCGATGAAATTGACGCCGTGGGACGTCACCGCGGTGCGGGCTTAGGCGGCGGTCATGATGAACGAGAGCAAACACTCAACCAATTACTAGTGGAAATGGATGGTTTCGAATCCAATGAAGGCGTTATTCTAGTTTCAGCAACCAACCGTCCCGATGTTCTGGATCCCGCGCTTTTGCGCCCGGGACGTTTTGACCGTCAGGTTGTTGTTCCTTTGCCCGATGTGAAAGGTCGGGAGCAAATATTTGAAGTGCATGCCCGTAAGATTCCTGCTGCGGATGATGTCGATTATGCAGTTCTGGCCAGGGGGACACCCGGCACATCAGGCGCGGATATTGAAAATCTTGTTAACGAAGCGGTTTTAAACGCCGCTAGGTTAAACAAAGAAAAAGTCAACATGATAGATTTTGAATTTGCCAAAGACAAGGTTCTAATGGGTACTGAAAGACGAAGCATGGTAATCAGTGATATGGAGAAACGCAATACGGCCTACCATGAAGCAGGTCACACACTCGTTGCCCGTCTGATTCCCGGAACCGATCCGATCCACAAGGTGACGATTATTCCGCGCGGTAGAGCATTGGGCTTAACCCAGCAGTTGCCCATTGATGAGAAGCACACCTATCCCAGTCAATATCTCGAAAATAATATCGCCATATTGCTGGGTGGACGAGCAGCTGAAGAAATTGTACTGAAAGATTATACCACCGGCGCCGGTAATGATATTGAAAGAGCCACCAATCTTGCCCGGAAAATGGTGTGTGAATGGGGCATGAGCCGGACAATGGGTCCATTGAGTTATGGCAAGAAAGAAGAGCAAATATTTTTAGGACGAGAATTTGCTACACACAAGGATTATAGCGAGGATACCGCAAAACACATCGATGCGGAAGTGGTGTCTATTGTCAAACGAAACTACGAAAAATCTTTATCGCTTCTAAACGAACATATTGATATTCTGCATAAAATTTCCAGTGAACTTCTGGAAAAAGAGGTTCTCAATAATGCGGAAATCGATGAGATTATCGGCAGCGCCTTGCCTGCCGAACATGCGGAGCAGAAGCAATAGAAAATAGTGGGTCTTTCCGTTTCTGATCTATACGTGGGCGATTGGCAAAGAACACCGGTGCAAGGCGCATTATTTGCCAGTCATCCGGAACATAATAAGATTTCCCTTTTTTATAATCGGTATATTTCAGTTTCCCCTGTTGAAAATTTGGTGCCAAATTTGAAAATAGTTAAAATCAATAATTTCGACGAAGCGATTGAAATGTTGCAGAAAATTGGTGTGGATCCTTATGGAATCGATGTGATGGCGCCTAAGACTCAACATGTTAATATTCTTCTCTCAGCGCAATCCTGTAAAGTAGCCAATATTCTTAAGCAAGAAATGCTGTCGCTGGGCGCTGATGCAGCAGTTGCGCGTGGTAGTGTTGCCTGTTCCATTGACACGACGGATGTTTTGCTCATGGGAACCATCAAGCAGATTTGGGCCGTGGCTAAAAAAATTGAAAAACAACCTTTCGGATTAAATCTAATTGCACGGAATATTATGGATCTACTCGGCAATATCGCTCACAATCGCTATATTCTTAAAACATCGCGACGCGAGATAACTTTGGGCGAAAGAACTTTGATCATGGGTATTTTAAATGCCACACCGGATTCTTTTTCCGACGGCAATTGTTACTTTGATCGGCAAAAAGCCATCGAGCGCGCCTTGCAAATGGCGGACGAAGGCGCCGACATCATTGATGTCGGCGGGGAATCAACAAGACCCGGAGCGAAACCAGTCACAGCGCATCAGGAAATCGCCAGGGTTGTTCCAATTGTTGAGAGTTTGTCCCGAAAGTTGAATATACCCATATCAGTGGATACGGCAAAATCGCAAGTAGCTCAAAAGTCGCTGGAAGTTGGAGCTGAAATAATAAATGATATAAGCGCGATGGGTGACAAAAAAATGGCCACCGTTGTCCAAAAAGCCTCTGCCGCCTTAATCCTAATGCATATGAGAGGCAAACCTGCAAATATGCAGACATGTAATCTGGCCTATGACGATGTAGTGGAAGAAATCATTAATTATCTAAAAAATAGATGTCGCAAAGCCATTGCAGCGGGAATAGGCAAGGACCAAATGGTTGTCGATCCGGGAATTGGATTTGGAAAAACGTATGAAGATAATTATAAAATAATTAATAAATTAGATGAGTTTAAGGTGCTAGGTTTGCCGGTGCTGATTGGAACCTCACGCAAAGCTTTTATCGGCAACATAACCGGGGGGGCGCCTGTGGATAGAATCGAAGGGACAGCCGCAACCATTACCGCAGCTATTCTGAAAGGCTGCCATATTGTCCGCGTCCATGATGTAGCTTTCATAAAAAAAGTCGCCGCGGTGACGGACGCGATCATTCATGCCTAGAGGGAACCTATGATATACGGAGTAGGTATTGATATCGTGGAGAACGACCGGATCGAGAAAATTATTCAAAAATGGGGTGAAAAATTTTTATCCCGCATCTTTTCCGACAGGGAAATATGTTATTGCGACCGGCATGCCCAGGCATTTATTCATTACGGGGCCCGGTTTGCCGTAAAGGAGTCGTTCCTGAAGGCCATTGGAATGGGTCTCGGAAGAGGCGTAAAATTGCATGAAATTGAAGTTGTCAATAATAAGAGTGGAAAACCTGAAATAATTTTGTCTGGCGGGGCTCGCGAATTTCTTGTGAAAGCCGGGATTGAAAAAATTCATTTGAGTATTACTCATACAAAAAATTATTCATCCGCGATGGTTTTGCTGGAAAAATAAAATTTTAATGATAGATTTACGCGTATTCTCATGAAAGCAAAAAATGCTCTTTTCGAAATAGAATCCGAAAACGCAGGGCATACTTTCGCAATCGGTTTTGCCATCGGGGAAAAGGCAGGGGAAGGCGACATTTTTGCACTATCAGGCGAACTGGGCGCCGGAAAAACCTGCTTTACAAGCGGATTGGCGCGCGGTCTTGGCGTTGGGGATCATTATACGATTACCAGTCCGACCTTTACCTTGATTAATGAGTATCCGGGGCGATGCCGCCTTTACCATTTTGATGTTTACCGATTAAATCAGATAGGCGAATTGGATGATTTAGGTTACGATGAATATGTGTCGGGAAAGGGCGTGGTTGCCATTGAGTGGGCGGAGAAAATTACTAATGCCCTGCCGCCTGATACTGTAACCATCAATTTTAAGTATGTAGATGAAAAAACAAGGATAATCACTATCAGCGGGCCACAAAAAAAAATTCGGGACTTAGTAAAGGATATCAAGAGGGAGGTTTAGCATATGGGGTTGGTTGTTCAGAAGTTTGGCGGAACATCGGTGGCAAATATCGAAAAGATAAAAAATGTAGCAAACAAGGCGATTCGCGAGAAGAATTCTGGGCATGACGTCCTTGTGGTGCTCTCTGCGATGGCAGGAGAAACAAACAGATTGATTGATTTAGCGCATAGCGCTGCTGACTCCCCCGATGAAAGAGAATACGATTCACTGATTTCAACAGGGGAACAGGTGACGATTACCCTCCTATCCATTGTGCTGAATTCGATGGGTTATCGCTCTCGCTCCTTTTTGGGGTTTCAGATCAGGATATTAACAGACAATGCCTATAAAAAAGCAAGGATATCCTTGATCGATACGGATGCCATTCAGAAAGAACTCAGGAAAGGCACAATTGTTGTTGTTGCCGGATTTCAAGGAGTTGATGAGGATAATAATATTACCACCCTGGGTCGCGGTGGTTCCGACACAAGCGCGGTTGCTTTGGCCGCGGCGCTGAACGCCGAACGATGCGATATTTACACGGATGTAGACGGTGTTTATACGACCGATCCCAATATCTGCGCCAAAGCCAGAAGACTGGATAAGATTTCGTACGACGAAATGCTGGAAATGGCCATGACCGGCGCCAAAGTATTGCAACCCCGTTCAGTAGAAATGGCTAAGAAATATGATGTGCCTGTTTATGTCAAATCAACCTTTTCCGATGAAGGCGGAACACTTGTAACGAAGGAGGATCAAGAGATGGAGAGAGAAGTATTGTCAGGAATCACTTATGATCGTGATCAGGCAAAAATTACAGTTGTTCATATACCGGATAAACCGGGAATTGCGGCAAATTTATTTATGCCTTTATCTGAACGTAATATCAGTGTCGATATGATCATTCAAAACGCCAGCACGCAAGGTTATACGGATCTAACCTTCACCGTGTCGAAAAAAGACATGAAAGAAGCACAGAAAATTGTTGAAGCTACAGCTAAAGAAATTGGCGCCAAAAAAGTGGAAGTGGATGATGAAGTCGCTAAGATATCCATCATTGGCGTGGGCATGGTCAGTCATTCGGGTGTCGCGGCAAAAATGTTTAAAACCATGGCGGATGAAAGTATCAACATCATGATGATCAGCACGTCCGAAATTAAAATATCCTGTGTAATCCAGAGAAAATATACGGAATTGGCTGTCATGGTGCTTCATGATGCATTTCATTTAGAAAAGAAAAATAAATAATGATGATGTTTGAAAGTCAGATAAGGGGAGTCATCGCAGTGTCTGTTATCCTAGCGTTGATTCCCTTTGTCCATTTTTTAACATCATCTGAGTTGAATGCAACAAGTCCGGTTCTATCCACCTCAGGTTCTGAAACTCTCACTATCGAAGTTGTTGACGAAAATGGAGCGTCCGGTGTCTTTTTTGTTGAACCCGGAACCTCAGTCAATCAAATGTTTTCACGTCTTGAAATCAAGAAAATACGAACAGAAGATTTTAACCTGAAAAATGGAACAAAAATAAGCCTTGTTCCTGAAGAAGATCATCGGAATATTGTCATTGAAAAAATGGGAGCTGCAAAGAGATTGGCGTTGGGGTTGCCTGTCGACATTAATCTGGCAGGCCTTGAAGAATTAAGATTAATCCCTGGAGTGGGAGATGTCTTGGCTGCCAATATTGTGGAATGGCGATTGCGAAATGGACGTTTTGAAAAATTAGAACAGTTGATGGTTATCAATGGAATCAAAGAGAAAAAATTGTCGAAATTAAGACAATATCTCTATGTCGAGAAGTCATAGAGTTCACGATTTGCTGTATGACTCATATAAGGCAAGAACTCGCCTGACGTAATTCTGTGTTTCACGGTAGGGTGGTACGCCATAATTATATTTTGCAACGGCTCCTTCGCCCGCATTATAGGCAGCCAGTGCAAGCGTCAGGTTTCCTCTGTAAAGATTCAGCAGATAACGCAGATAACGGGCGCCTCCTTCAATATTATCAACAGGGTGAAAGACGTCATCAACCTTCATGTATGAAGCGGTTTGAGGCATCAGTTGCATGAGCCCCTTTGCACCGGCACACGAAACAGCCTTATGATTAAAATTTGATTCTGCCTTGATGACGGCTTTAATCAAGGCGACATCAAGATTAAATTTGCTGGCGGCCTGGACAATAATCTTGTCATATTGGCGGATATCTATGCCTTTCGGGAAAAACACTCTTTTTTCCTTCAGGATCATTATATATTTTGCTTTAGGATTCGAAGGCACGTTTGTCAAATGGATCACACCTTCTTCATCTTCATACTTGTAGATATCCGCGTAAGAGGGAACAGCAGAAACCAGGAGTAAAAAGGTTGAAACAAAAATGATGGCCTGTAACGTTCCAATGAATTTATGAGAATTTCTGTTTGTTTTATTAATCATAGTCTTATCATACTTTAATGATTACTTTAGTTCAAGGAGAAAATAGCCTTCGAATTGCCTCAAATAAAATGTTACCGAAGGTGCTGATAAAATCCTTCATGTTCATGTAGAATTTCTGGTTCATGCATTACCACACTTCAGCAAGTATGTCGGATTATATCATGGTGGATTATTTTTGTTTGCTCTTGACATGATTTCTCGATGGTGGTAATGACCTCAACACTTTACAGCACAATATGTCGGGGCGTGGCGCAGTCTGGTAGCGTATCTGAATGGGGTTCAGAGGGCCGGTGGTTCAAATCCACTCGCCCCGACCATTTCCAATTTTCGAATCTTTTATTTTATTCTGATACTTTTACGGAGACCATTCCATATTTGAACAACGGAACAGAAAGGTTAACATTTAATAATCATTCACTTGAAAGCGAAATGACATAAGCAAAAGAGCTAAAAAAATAGTTTCCAAGCAATGGCCATCTTTTTCTTGCAATAAAGGAGATTATCATTTACAGGAATGGCAGCGAAAAGCACAATTTAACTGGTTTTGTTGCAGTACACCCTTAATAATCCGCGTTGACATTTTGAGCAATGAATATATATTTCCCAAGTAATCAAAAGGCGAGAGTGGCGGAATTGGCAGACGCACTGGACTTAGGATCCAG
>ENA-UOWG01000427-UOWG01000427.1-activated-sludge-metagenome-genome-assembly--contig:-NODE-427-length-56448-cov-5.704609_pt1 | contig 56448 bp, 53 predicted proteins | sample MGYA00238147_ERZ761563 | MGnify/ENA primary metagenome ERZ761563 (study PRJEB28884, sample SAMN05720216) | anaerobic digester metagenome | isolation source: active sludge of municipal...
CACGGGTCAGGTCCTCACGACGGCTAAGAGTTCTTCCGGAGAAACATTGAGCTGTAATCTCCAGCGGCGCAGGAATTTCCCCTCGGCCGGCAAGCGGGGATCCAAACGCATATAAGTTTCGGTGAGTGTATTTTGCAGTGCTTCCAGATCTTGGGCCGCTCCAATTTTGTAAAGTTCCATTAAATATCCCAACCTGCGTACTACGGCCCCGACCCCGGTTTTTTTTGCGTATTCAATGAGGCGGGCGGGGTTCATGTCTTGATGCCTCATCCAAAGGCCTTTTGCGACCTCGGTCAAACCTCCGCAATATTCAGGCTGTCTCAGACCGTCGATCACCGTTTTCTCAAGATCGCTCACTTTTACTTGCGTCTCTTTGGTGGCCCAATGATCGGCGACGCCAAAAAAGTATTTCCTGGGCGTGTGGATGAACTGGAACTCAGCGCCGAGCACGCGGACCGGGCGCCGCGGTTTGAGCACCGAAGCGTATACAAGTAACTGGGGCTGTGTCAGCATTTGATGGATTTGCATCGCGCTGCCATGAGAAAAATAATATCCCTTGCCGCAGGCGATCTCACGAGCGACGATCAGGGGGTCCCCCAAATATTCACGTTCTTTGCCCAACTCAAAGGGAACCAGGATAAAGAGCCCCGGCTTCAGTCTTGATGCAATTCCCCTGTTGACGAGTTTCCGAACAAAATTTGTGGCAGACGGCTTTTTGATCGCCAAAATCCTTTGGACATCCGTTAACCTGAAGATAGAGAGCTTCTCCTCGTAGAGTGCGGCAATCAGCAAGGCCGCCTTGGAACCAAGGGTTTTTGCAACATTATACTTTAATGTCATTTTATGTCTCCGCAGGACATATTCTGCATTCAGAATATGATATTGTCAAGCCTTGCTATAGAGTTTATCCGTTCCAAGCCCTGGGGCGAAGCTTGTTTTCAGGCCTTTATTATAAATGTCTCTCTACAATTCCCGCCTACACCATTGGTAAAAATTGGAATGTCCCATGGGACCCGGGTAAGGCGCCCGGACAACTCTGGGCCTGTATTTGATGGGATCGTAAACACGCCTTAGAGCGGTTGTTTTATCAACGACTTTTTTGATCTTCCACTCTCCCTTGGCCACCCGGTAAAGCAGGATCGGGATTTCAATGGGGAAAGTAGGTCGTCTGTGAGTGGCGTTCGGGCAGTCTAACTCTTTTTTTCGATCTTGCCCCAGGTGTCGCGAAGCGTCACAATACGGTTGAAAACCGGTTTGCCAGGTTGGGAATCCTTAGCGTCGGCAATAAAATAACCCATCCGTTCGAATTGGACGCGTTCTCCTGCTTTCACTTGAGCTAATGCTGGCTCAAGCTTCGCGCTTTTCAGGATTTCCAATGAGTTCGGATTCAGGTTCACAAAAATATCTTTCCCCTCGGGAAAATCATTGGGATCTTTGGCAGCAAACAGATGATCGTAAAGGCGAACCTCCGGGGAAACGGCGTGTTCGGCCGAAACCCAATGGATCGTCCCTTTGACCTTGCGACCGTCCGGAGGATTATTCCCACCCCGCGTTGCGGGGTCATAAGTGCAATGAATTTCTTTAATCTTACCCGCGTGATCTTTGATCACTTTTTCGCATTTGATGAAATAAGCGTAGCGGAGACGCACTTCCTGGCCGGGCGCCAATCGGAAATATTTCGGCGGCGGCACTTCGCGGAAATCTTCTTCTTCGATATAGATCTCGCGGCTGAAAGGGATCTTACGCGAACCTGCGGAAAGGTCTTCGGGATTATTGACGGCCTCAAGGTCCTCCGCCTTCCCTTCCGGATAATTCGTGATCACGACTTTAAGCGGCTTCAAAACAGCCATCATGCGCGGCGCAGTCTTGTTGAGCTCCTCGCGGATCGAATTCTCCAGCACGACCATGTCGATCGTGCTATTGAATTTCGCGACACCGATCTGATCGCAAAAATTCCTTATGGAAGAAGGCGTATAGCCCCGGCGGCGAAACCCGGAGATCGTCGGCATCCGCGGATCATCCCATCCGGAGACGGTTTTCTGCTGGACCAGTTTCAGAAGGACGCGCTTGCTTAAGACCGTGTGCGTTAGATTCAGCCGCGCGAATTCAATTTGTTGGGGGCGGTGGATCCCGAGCTCGATCAGGAACCAGTCGTAAAGCGGGCGGTGGTTCTCGAATTCGAGCGTGCAAAGCGAGTGCGTGATCCCTTCGATCGAATCCGAGATGCAGTGCGTGAAATCATACATCGGATAAATACACCATTTGTCGCCGGTCCGGTGATGCGACGCTTTCTTGATCCGGTACATCGTCGGATCGCGCATGTTGATATTGGGCGAATTCATGTCGATTTTCGCGCGCAGGACCCGCGACCCTTCGGCGAATTCGCCTTTTCGCATGCGCTCAAAAAGATCGAGATTCTCTTCGACTGACCGGCTGCGGTTCGGGCTTTCTTTGCCCGGCGCCGTGAGCGTCCCGCGATGCAGGCGCTGTTCCTCCGGACTCAAATCGCAAACGTAGGCCTTCCCTTTTTTGATAAGCGTCATGGCGTGCTGGTGAAGCTGATCGAAATAATCGGAGGCGTAATATTCCCGGTCCCCCCAATCGAAGCCGAGCCAATGAACGTCTTCGCGGATCGAATCGACGTATTCGACGTCTTCTTTGACGGGATTGGTGTCGTCATAACGGAGGTTGCAAAGCCCTTTGTAGTCGCGCGCGATCCCGAAGCTAATGCAGATGGCCTTGGCGTGTCCGATATGAAGATAGCCGTTCGGTTCCGGCGGAAAACGCGTGTGGACGCGTCCGCCGTTCTTGCCGTTGGCGATATCCTGATCGATGATGTCGCGGATAAAGTTAGAGGGTTTCTTTTCGGGCTCCATAGGACGGAATTATATCAGATTCCCTAGCTTCGCGCGACCCGATCAAGAATTGCGGCAATAAAAGTTTGGTATTTAACACCTAGCCTTTTTGCCTTTTCTTTGATTCTCATGATAACGTCAGGGTTGACGCGCATATTAAGCACTGAGCTCTTGTTATACTGGTCTATCGCTTCCTTGATCCTGAGAAACTCTTCCTTACTCACCGGTTCATAGGGAACCGTTCCGGCGGCATCCTCAATTTCCTGCTCTTCTGGATCCAACTTGATCTTATCCCAATCAATCTTCTTTTTTTTCATGGAACCACCCCTCTTTATAAAGCCGGGTGTACTTCCGGCTCGGGTAAAATGTTTTCAAGAATAGCTCATCTTCGCCTTGTATAAACGGAATGACCCACACATACCCTCCCCGCTCAAAAAACATCAACCGCTGGTTCCTTCTTGCGGGATGTGGCATTACCCCTATTTTCCGGCATTTTATTAATCTTCCAAAAGAAATGCCGTAACGAAATTTAAGCACCCGATCCTTTTCAACGCACCATTTAACCTTCACGCTACTACCTCAAGAATATCACAAATTTATTGTATAGACAAGTGTATTGTCATTTATATTTGCTTAATTATAATAACTTATATTATTTTAAATAAAAATCCAAGAAAGACCTCTCCCCATCAAGAAGGATATGGGAAATATTAGGAAAGAAAGGCGGAGAGCCGCTTGAGACAGGTGTCTTTGCCGAGAAGGCTCATAAGCTCAAAAATGCCGGGGCTGGCGGTGCCGCCTGTCAGGACAAAACGAAGCGGGTGGATGATATCTTTGGGTTTTAATCCCGCCTCTTCAGCCACCTGTTTCGTTTTTTGATCCAATAACTCAACCTCTTCGAAATCGCCTAACTCCTCAAGAACGCCATAAAGCTGTTTAAGAAGGCCGGTAACAGACTTATTCCCTTTGATCTCATTCATGAGCTGGGCGTCTTTATATTCCGGTTCGGCGAAACAATAAGCCGCTTGGTCCTTAAGATCCCCGTAGGTTTGGATGCGCGGCCGGTAAAGCGCGATCAGCTTTCGCCATTTTTCTTCGGACATCTCCGGTATCTTGCCCTGGCCTCTATCTTTTTCTGATGAAAGGTTGCCAGGGCTAGTCCCATTAATTTTTAATTCTTTTGATGGAGAATGGGGCTTCTCTTTCCAGAACGCCGTGATCTGGTCTTCATAAACTTCGCCGGGTAAAGCGCGGATATGCTGGCCGTTCACCCAAAGGAGTTTTTCGGGATTGAACTGGGCGTTCGACTTGATAACGCGTTTCAAGGAAAATTGCTTCACAAGCTCAGGCAGCGTAAAGATCTCCTGCGGGGTCCCCGGATTCCATCCTAAAAGCGCAAGATAATTGACGAGTCCCTGCGGAAGAAAACCTTTATTGCGGTATTCGGTGACGGCCACCGCGCCGTGGCGTTTGGAAAGCGGCGTACCGTCTGAACCGAAAATGAGCGGAAGATGCGCGTACTTGGGCGATTTCCACCCGAGCGCCTGCTGGAGCAGGATGTGACGCGGCGTATTCGTCAGATGGTCCTCGCCGCGGATCACATGCGTGATCCCCATATCATGGTCGTCGACCACTACGGCAAGATGAAAGACCGGAAACCCGTCGGATTTCATGATGACAAGATCGTCGAACTCTTTTGAATCGTAAGCCACTTCGTCGCGGACAATGTCATAGACTTTGACGGCGGTCTGGGGCATCTTGAATTTGATCGCGCCCTCCGATTCGTAGGCCGCCCCTTTGGCGATCAGCTCCTGCGCAATCTCGCGGTACCTTTCAAGCCTCTTGCTCTGATGCACAAGTTCCCCGTCCCAATCAAGACCGAGCCACTTTAGGGAATCAAGGATTTCGCGTTCGAATTCCGGCGTTGAGCGCTGGCGGTCGGTATCCTCGATGCGAAGGAGGAATTTCCCGCCCTGCTGGCGGGCATAGAGATAATTAAAAAGCGCGGTGCGGACGCCGCCGATGTGGAGATACCCCGTTGGAGATGGAGCGAACCTTACTCGAATGTCGGACATGGTTAAAATCTCAAATTTGAAAATTTAAATCTAAAATCCGGGATCAGTCACGTGCAGAACGGGCCACAGTATGAATAACGGTTTTGACGCGGTCAAGGTCCAAGGGTTTCCGCAGGCACACCATCGCGCCGAGGTGGAGGATCTCCTTTTCTTTATGTTCGGGAAGAAATCCCGTGATAAAGGCCACCGGCACGCGGCTGAAATGGCGGATCCGTTCCAGGACTTTCTTGCCGTCCATCATAGGCATCGCGGAATCAAGAAAAACAAGATTGTAATCGTTTTTCTGGATCTTCTGGATACCATCCTTGCCGTTTAAGGCGCAATCGACCTCATACCCCTCTTGTTCGAGGGTCTCGCGGAATTCCTCGCAGATCATTTTTTCATCATCGACGATCAAAAGTTTGACGATAGAACTACCCTCCTTTTGAAAGGGCGCTATTCAAAATCGGGGAACTTGAAGTTCTCCCTGAGCGTCTCGAGATAGCTCCGCTTCGTGCTTTTGACCAGAGTCAAAGGCATGTGAAAACGGGTTACCTCGACAATATAGCTATCGTCGATTTCGATCTTTTCTTGACCATCCGCGGTCAGGAGGGCTTTTTCGTTGGGATGTTCGGTGCGGATGCGGACCGTGATCTTTTCATCCGCCGCGATGACAAGCGCGCGCAGATTCAAAGCATGAGGGCATATAGGCGTGATCAGCAACGCTTCAAGTTTCGGATGCACGACCGCGCCGCCCGCCGAAAGCGAGTAGGCGGTGGACCCGGTCGGCGAAGCGATCACGAGGCCGTCCCCGCGGAAACTCGTGAATTTCTCCCCCGAGATAATAACATCCAGCTGCAGGATGCGCGCCAGGCCTTCCCGGCTGATCACGATATCATTTAAAGCGACAAAACGCCGATCTTGAACGTTCTTCTTGCCTTTAACGGTGCAGGAAAGCATCAGACGCTTATCCACCAGGGGCTTTTGATGAAGATACGCGTTCAGCTCCTCAAAAACTTCGTCGGCCTTGGCTTCCGTTAAAAAACCGAGCTTCCCGAAATTAACGCCCAGGATCGGGACTACGCGGGCCTTCATACGGCTTACAACCGAAAGAATGGTCCCGTCGCCACCGAGACAGATCAGAAAGGTCGAGCCTTCGATAAGCTCCTCGATCGATGCGGATGAAGAGTCCTTCGCCGGAATGTCCCGTTTCGCAAGCCATTCCTTGAGCTTTTCGCCAAGCTCAATAGCGCCTTTTTTCTTTTGATTAACAATGATCCCGATTTTTTCCATTGAAGACGGCTCCCTCCGGATAAGAACAAGCGGGGTTATTCTAAACTCCCGCGGCTTCCCTATCAAGGGAGGTTTTACCGGACCCGCGGGAAGAGAGGATTTTAAAAACTACGCGGGTTGAGCGCGGTGAACGCCCAAAGCGGCCTTGCGGGCAAAAAAGACAAGGCGGGTCAGCAGATAATAAATGAACAAGCCCGAGAAGATAAGCGCGGTAACGAACGTGGAATCAATGCTGTGCCTCTTCTGGCATATCCCGAGGAGCCGTTCGGCCTCTACGGCCATAAGAGAGAGCTCCTCTGGGGCGTTCTCAAGCCGGATAAGATCCTTTTGGACCTCCGCCCTTATTTTTTCCAGATTGGCGGTGTAGCGTTTTTCTTCTTTGAGCGCGACGATCTCGTCATCAAGGTGGCGGATGTAATCCCGGAACCTCGCGAGTCTTTTATGATATTCGTCCTTGCCCGAGAAAACCGGCCTGAAAAGACCTATCCTTTTGACGGAACCGTGGTTCGCCAAACCTTGCATCATTTCCTGCAGCACGATCCTGTGGGGATCGCGCAATTTGACGCGGCTGTACCAGGTCTGCATGTTCTTCAGGACCCGGCGGCCTTTCCTGGTACTTTCTTCCAAATGCTCGCCGAAAAGCCTTTTGTAGGCGATCTTTACCATGTAGTTGGTCCACCAGGAAGTCTGCGAGCGCTGATACAAGGTCCTTTGATTGACAAGGAACTTGCCGTATTTTCCGAGAAGATGCAGGTTGACCGCTTCATTGAATTTGACGGCGGAGTCCGCCTCGGGTTCTATGCCTAATATTTCGCGGTACATCTGCCCCGCCGCATCCATCTTCGAGGTGATGCGCTGCATCACGGAAGCCGAGACATCGCCCATTGACATCCAAAGGGGCCAGAGGAACCGGAGGGATTCGGAAACGTCTTTTTCGGCGGCGGTTGTTTCTCTTAATTCCGCGGAAATGATCTTATCTTCGCGCACAAGTTGGTAATTGGCGAGGAACCGGTAGAGGAAATCATCGCCCGATTTGACGCGGGTCAGTGCTTTCGGATTTTTATAAATGGGAAGCAGCTGATAGGAAATGGAGTCCATCTTCCCCTGCCATTCCTCCAGGTGCTCGATGTCGCGGATCTGAACAAGTTCTTCCATATTGGACCTTTTGACGGCCCCGAGGATCTTGAAGAAATCCCGCAGATCGCCGGGATCGGCCCCGATGTCGTAGCTTCTTTGAAGGTGGTACCAGATCGTGTTGAGAAGGACGTCCCTCGAGGCGGTCTTGGGTTCGGAGATATAGCCCTTATCTTTGAGGCCATAAGTCTCGGTGATCAGGGCCATATCCCTTTGATTGATGGACCGGACCCGCTCCACCGCTAATTCGAGCTCATACGGGGTATAAGCGTTCTCGGCCGGTTTGTACAACTCCTGCATGGGTTTAAGGTATTTTTCCTCGAGTTCTGGAAAAGGTATCCCTTTCTTCAAAGCGAATACCGCGATCCATTCAGAGCTTCCTTCCCTGGAAAGATCAAGATCGGGATAACGGGAAGCAACGCTTTTGATCAAACGCCTTATCTGCAGGATCTGAACGATGTGGGGACTGGAAAGTTCGACGCCAAGGCCGTTTAAAATGCCGATGGCTGTCTGCAGGGCGGCGTAGTGCAGTCCCTTCCTGTCCGCGATCCATATGCCGGTCCTGGCTTCGATCTCGTTGCGAAGAGCGTCTTCGATCGAAGAAGGGATCGGGGTGTCCCAGAACGCATTGATCTCGGCAAGGTGCGCGGTTTTTTCGATCTCATGCGGGTCCGAGAACGCGAAAGAGTCGATAGCGAGCTTCTCCACAATTCCCGGAACAAAAAAAGGCAATTGGGGGTACCGGGCAGGAAGCTCTTTCCAAAATATCATGAGCGTCTGGGCAAGCTTCAGGACCCCGGCGTCGTCCAGCTCGCGGCCGAAATCAAGCTGATAATCCTCCTTGATCCTGGCCAAGGTCATATAGGCGTTGTACCGTTTGATAAGCCCGGTCTCATTCTGGACATTATCCTCGATCACCTGCAGCACGCCCTTGTTCTCTTCCGCGGAGACCCTTGGATCGGAAGGCAATTTCCTTTTGATGACCTGGAGACGGAAAGCGTTCTCATACTCAAAGCCCGGGGGCAGGGCAAGATCCTCCGTCAACCACCGGTTGATCTGGGCAAAGGTCTTGGCATAAAAAGAAAAGTAATCGTTCATATCCTTCCACCCGCGCCGCTCTTTGTTCTTGTAATATTCAAGCACGAGGTAGCCGCCCACGCTCCACCACGGGATCCGGTCATAGGGAGACGCGAGACCGGCGCGATAGAAAACCATGAATTCCGACGCGAGCTCGCGCGGCTTTACCTGGATACCGTTGTACTGGGCCGTCAAGAAAAGTTCCGCCAGGAATTCATAGGCGATGTCGGCTTTGAGTTTTTCGGGGGTCTCGGCCACGAGCATCTTGACCTCTTCGGGAGTATAGCCCATGTCACGGAAAGCGCTGGAAGCGGCGCCGTCGACAAAACCTTCGGGCAGAGGCATTTTTTCGGCATGCCACGCGTTGGAATAATCGAATTCCTTTTTGAAATATTTGAAAAGCGAATCGACGTCCTGGAAGCGGGCCTTGTAGTAAATAAGCGTCAAATAACCGCTTTTATCCCACCAGGGCTTTGAAGTGTAGCCGATGGAGTTCCCCTTGCGGTATATCTCCATGAATTTATCCACAAGCTCTTGTGGCGTCGCGGCGATGTCGTTGTTCTTCGCGTCCGCGATCAGGGCCGAGAGCCAGAGATACCCCGTCATTTGTTTGCCGGCGTCGGACTGTTTCTCCACTTTCTTTTCCAGTGAAGCGATGGCGTCGCGGTGCTCGAATTCCAGAAGTCTCGGATCGTCATAAAGCTGGTTCTGCCGGATCTCGTTCTGGAACATGATCTCGTGGATGATATTCTCGTCGATCTGAAAATCCTCTTCCTTGAGCTTGCGGACTTCCTCGAGCTGCGGCGCCAGGTAATCCACGAATTGATCGATCCCCCACCCGTATTTTTCGCGGATCACGTAATACCGCGCCGCGAGGTTCTCTCCGATACCTTTAGCTTTGAAACCGTCGCGCAGAGCGGGGTATTTTTTCCCGAGCGTTTTCCAGATCTTCTTCAGATCTTTGTGGAGCTGGTTGCTGATCGCAAGCAACTGGGCGTTCGTCGGATGCGCCCCCTTGTCGAGGGCATTCCAGATCTCCGAGGCCATACGGTAATCCGAAATAAGGCATATGAGCTTGATGTTGCTTTTTTCGCAAGCCACCTTCTCCACGCCTTTCCTTCTGAAATCCTCCAGATAGCGTTCTTTGTTCACCTTATACATTTCGCCGGGGATCTTGGTCTTTTTCCAGGCGTAATTAATGTAATCGAAACCGATCCTGTTCATGACCTCATCGACCGAGATATTGTTCTTCATGGCCATCGTGATCAGGTATTCGAGCTTCCCGCCGTACGGTGTAACGATGGTCTCGACAATGCTAAGCACGGTCCCGAAGGGGATGTCCAGTAAAAATGCTGTATCAAAAATAGGAACGTAAAAAATGCCCGTGCCCAGTATTTTAAAAAGAAGCATGACCGATTCCGGGATGGGCCGGAACGGCTTGAGGGGAACGTAAGGATAACGCTTGTGGAATTCCTCCATCCGCGCGTATTCGGTAAAAAATTTCCTTAGATTCTCTTCATTGACCTCAAGACCTCCGTAATAAAGCGAAAGCACCCCCCGCTGCAAATATTCATAACGTTTCCAGACGCTCCGCTGGTGGGCGAAATCGCAATCCCAATATTTTTTTGTTTCCTCCCATAGAAAAACTTTAGCGATCCTCTTCATCGAAAGACCGCTAAGCTTGCTGGCCTCGAACCAGAATTGCGCGGCCAGCGGGTCCTTGAGCGTGAACCAGGGGTATTTCCTGAAATATTTCAGGATCATGCCAAGCCCTTCCACGCGGTCGATCGCGAGGATCGCGATGGCCGCCGGAAAGAATTCCATGGAAAGAAAAAATTTGCCGCCGGCTAGGAGGACCGAAAGAAGGAACCGCTGGTTGCCCATTTTGTGCGCCACCTTGAAAAAATCTTGGAACGCCTCGGGATCCGAGATCTCGGGCGCCTCGAGCGGTGCCGGCAAGGCCTTGATCGGGGGAGCGATCACTTCCCTTTTTTGAGGTTTGAGGGTAGGGATGGCGTTTGTCAGCCTTTCCAGCAACGGTTCGATCTCAAAAAGCTGCTCGGCCTTTCCCTCCCGGGTTTTTAAAAGAGGCGTTAACTTGCTTTTGACGACCTTCTCCGGGATATAGAACTCGATCTTTTCCAGATCCGTGCGCATTTTTTCAAGCAGCCTGTTCTCGCTGTCGGAATAGCTGTACCGGTCCCTGCTTTCAGGTAAAAGTAATTTGACGATCTCGGGTTTATTTTCAGTCGGAATATTCCTCACGGCGCCGATCGCGGAAAGGGCGAGGAGAAAAACTCCGAGCCCGATGCACGCGCTTTTGACCTTTTGCTTAAAAGGAACCGGAATGTCACGGTAATCCCTGACTCGCCCCATGGCTTGGATCACGTAACGCCCGAACATCAGAGAACCCGCCCACGGCAAGATGCCGAAAATACCGAGCACGGCGAAGGGCGCGATTCCCGTCAGCACATAAGTGGCCGCGATTCCGGTAATAAAAAGCCCCGCTTTCTGGGCCTCATCGATCTTGATATCCTTGAACTCCTGGGGCGTGATCTTTTCTTCAAGCTCCATAAGGGAAAGCGTGCTGGAAGTCTTCCATTCGGGGACTTTGTTGTATTTTTCAGCCCGGTACACAAGATGCGTCAAAAGCGGCTTGATGATGGTGAGCTGGAGGGCGGACATGGTCGTTTCAAGCGTCAGCATGACGCTGCGGAAGAATTGGTTGACGAATTCGACCGTAAAAGCCAAAGGCCTGACGGCGCGCCCTTCGGCATGCGCCCGCCGCACGAAATACCGCATGGGATCGATGAACCGATGCACCACGATAATGCCGAAGAACGCCAGTACCAGCGTGACGTAATAGGCGCTCGAACTGGTGGGCAGAACAAAAAAGAACTGAAAGATCCAAAGCAGGCACATCAGCATAATGAAAACAAAAAGCCCGACATCGAGCAGGATCCTCCCCATGGCCCAGCTGAAATGCCATTGATGGTAAGGCGTCAGGATCTTCCAATAAGCGATCAGCGTCCGGAGGGCCTGGAAATCGCCGATCAACCACCGTTCGTCGCGGATGATGTGAGTGACAAAATGCAGCTGATCGCGCTCGCCGACAAAAACCGCGTTGCCGTAGAAATTGGCCACGTATTTGACGGTTTCGTCCATGTCCAGACCCTCAAGATGGCGGAAGGTCCTTGAAAATCTGTACACGCCGGAAAAAAGGTCCAGATGAGAAACGGCCACGGAACCGTCCTCTTCTTTTTCTATTTTGATGAACGAGGTCGCATCGGGCAATTCGACCCTCAAGACAGCGGTTCCCGGCCGCTCCAGGATCTTTTTGACGATGAAACGTTTCGCCCCGAAAAAGCCTTCGCAATTCCGGCTGAAAATGGATTCCTGCCAGTCGTGCGAACGCAATTTGGTAGGCGAAAGGGTCTCGTTCTTGAAGACCCGCTCGTAATAAAGTTTGGTCCGGATAAATCCCTTGCCGAAAAAAGCCCTTTCTTTGCCGTAGAGGCCCGAAACGATCTTGGTATTGATCTCGTTCTCGATGTCCCGCTCGCCTTTCATGATCTTCCAAAAAGTGCTCTCCTTGGCTTTTCCCTCGTGGAAAGGCGGCGTGATGGTGATATGCGGCTGGCCGATCACGATATGGCTGTTCTCAGGGTGGGCCATGATGGCGATCGCTTTTTCCAGTTCGCCCGGATAGAGCTCGTTCTTATCATCCATCATGAAACAGTATTCTGATATTTTTTCCGGATCGATCGCGACATCTTCGCCCCCCAGGATCTTCCGAAGGATCCCTTCTTGGTCAAGGCGCTCTTTGCCCTGCTGGATCCCAAAAGCCCGGACCAGGTCACTCGACCAGAAATGACAGAAAAGGGGCACGTTACGGTTTTGGGTCGCCTCGAACCCTTCATCGATGAAAAGGCGGGGCTTGGTCTCCCCTGTATTCATGAAATGAAGGAAGTTACCGATGCAGCCCACTTTGCCGGCAAACCCCCCGGCCTTTGCCATGCCGAATTTTGTGTTGTCGAACCATTCGCTTTTTGAACGGTTGGCATAACAGAAGATCAGGTTCTCCTGCGGGAACTCCCCGTGAAGCCCCTGCATCATCTTGATCTCATAATCGATGATCTTGTCCTCTTTGGTGTCGGACCAGAGGTGGAACACTAAAAGAAGTTTTTTGCCGAAGGTTTCAAGCGTGGGGGCAAGCGCCTGGATGGATTTTCTGAAATAGAAGCGCGCGATCTCGGCATCCGCGTCGTTCTCGCTTTTTTTGGCGATGACATAATCGATCTTAAGAGGGTCCTTTTCGCTGTAGCGGGTATGGATATAGGACACGACATCCCGGACTTTCTTATGCCCCGGAATATCCGCGAAAACGCTCATGAGGAAAAGCGATATCTTGTGGGAGGGCACCCAGGAAATATAATAGGTCACCCCAAAACAAACGACCATCCAAAAGAGCGTGACGGCCGGCAGGTAAGGAATACTGTCGACCCCGTAGACTAAAAGCGACGGAACAAAAGCCACCATGGCCGCAAAGAACAAACGCTGGCCTTTAACAAGATATTCAAAACACTGCGCCTGCTTGCTTTTAACGAACGCGTCCGAGATCCGGGTTCCCTTGACCTCGCGAAGCTGGGCGACAAAAAGCTTGCCCTTCCGGTAACGGCTGAACTCCTTAAGAGCGGCGACGGCATCCGGGTATTGTTTTGAGTTTTCAAGGGCTTTGATGAATTTACCAAGAAGGTTCAGTTCATGATTGCCGATGCGGCGGCCGGCGAGACTTTGCGAGAAGAGCTCCCCGGGAACTTGAAGCTTTTCGGCCAAGGCCTGAGCCCCGGCCTTAATGGCGTTCTGATCGTTGGACCGGACGGCATCGGTCAGGCGGAATAAAAGGGTCTCATAGTCCCGAAGGTCTTTTACAGGGCTTAACGATGCCGTTTCGCTTTCAAAAATGGCGATGAATGCTTCGCTCAATTCGCCTTGGAATCTCAGTTTCCGCTCCTGGATCCTGTTTTGAAGAAAGGACCGGCTTTTTTCCAGATTCCTGATCCTGCGGAGGATATCCGCGTCAACGGCCCGGTCTTTTGCCTGGCATGTCTGAACCTCATCGTAAAGCCCGGAAAGTCTTTGATGGATCGCCCGGTCTTTTCTCCTGTATTGGCGGCTGCTACCTGCCATTTCCCGGCAGACGATGCTTCCGATGGCTTTTTTTACCATGATGTCGGACATCACGAAATTGTGCTGGCTCGGAGTGGCATACCGGAATTTCCCTTGTTTGAGTTTCCCGAGTTTATCCAGGAAACGCGTTATGAAAAAGGGCCAGAGGTAGCCGGCGCGGGGCAATTCCTGAAGATAGCCAGAGAGAGCCCTGGAAAGGGCGGAAAGCTCTTTGTGATATTTTTTTATGTTGTCGGAATCCATTTTTAAATTCACGGACTTTCGGTCCCCGATGATTTAAAAAATCCCCTGCGATTGCAAGGCCCTACCCTTGTTTGAAGACACTTTGTCTTGGTATTTAACGGCCAGAACATGCCTTTTCAGGAGAGGAAATGTGGATTACCGGACCAGGATGGTATGGCCGGAGAACTCGACCCGTTGACCTTGGCGGATCTTGCAGGCTTTGCGGGTTTCTATTTGGCCGTCGACTTTGACCTGAGAATTCGCGATCGCATATTTGGCCAATCCCCCGCTGTCGCAAAGACCAGTCGCCTTGAGAAGCTTGAAAAGCTCTATGAATTCTCCCGCGGGGGTAAAAGGAATTTCATTCATAAAAACTCCAGCCGGAATAAGAAAAGTTATTCAAAATCAACCTGCTTGCCCCGCAGACTTATGGTGCGGGGCTTCCGCTGCACCTTGTACCATTTTACGTTTGTCTAAGAATCTTTTGTATTGCGTTGTTTGAAACTCATGAAATATATTCCGCTTTCTCGCTAAAATTAAATTGTCACTGACGCCTTCATACATAATGCGGCCCATTTTGTAAATATCATTCGCACTATTCCAGTTCAGTTCGTAAAATTCTCTGGCCCTATCTTTATGTAATGAGCTACTTAGTCCATGCAATTCAATCATTTTGCGTTGAAGTCCTTCGATGAAAAGCTTTGATCCAGAAACAATTTTTACTCGGTAGGAAGGCTCACCGCTTTTGCTTCGGTGGTTAATATGAATAGATCCATCGCCTTCAAAAACTCCCCGTAAAAAATGACCAAAATACTCTGCGGGCATTTCGGGCATTTTCACGATTAAGCTTTTCCTTTTAACAATGTTTAATCTGGCTAGATCTTTTATGATGTTTTGGTTAGATATTAAAATACGATATTGCACTTTTTTTGAATTGCCGTATGGTTTTACATCGGTTATTGGATGCGTTGACCCCATAATAGTGCGTATTTTTTCCACTACTTCTTTATCTGTGATTTGAAACTTTAGTTGATGGACTATTCCTTGAAAAACTATGACGCCATCTGTAAGAATCCAACCAAGCGCCCACGCCATTTCATTAGACCAATTTGAGAAAAATCTTTCATTTATGGAATAAGGGGACCAATATTGCTGTCCTTTGCTTTTAATCTGATGAATCCAACAAAATGTTCGCAAGGCTTTCTCTGTAATGCCTAGGTTTTCGGCAATTACTCGCGGGTGTAGGCCTTGCAGATAAAGCTCATTAATGGTTTCGATTTTTTTTAAAGTTTCAGGTTTAAAATTTGGCTCTCCTTTATTTCGCCTAGGAATGCCGTAACGCTTTCTTAATCGATGCAGATAATAAATAGTAGTATTGAAATGAGCTGCTATTTCGCTCATCTTCATTTTTTTATCACAATAAAGTTGTTGAAATTCCTCTGCTGGTATTCTGGACATTTTATTGAGAAATAAGCAACTCGATGTCAATCTATCCTTTTTTCTTATTCTTAATGTCGTAATCTAATGCTCCGCATTGTGAACAGACTTTATCACCTGTGTCCGAGCCTAAAATATACTCTTTTTCCCATTTAGGATGCTCACAAGGTTTTGCGCCCCATTCTTTGCGGAGCCTTTCAGCTTCATTGGCTTGCATGCGTTTTACCTCCCTTTTTAAAATATCTCGATTAATCTGTCCCCTGTGTACTTGGTACGATTTTGCTATCTGCATAAAATAATACTAGTGCTTTACTTTGTCTGGCGGGAGAGCTCTTTGAGGACCGAGGCGGCGATCTTTTCGGGCGAGAGGCCGAATTCATCCAATTGCGCTTCGCGGGCGCCGTGCTCAATGAATTCATCGGGAAGGGCCAGGCGTTTGAGCGGCATGTGGCGAATATTTTTTTCTTCGAGAAATTCCAGGACTTTCGAGCCGAAGCCGCCCGTGGCGACATGCTCTTCCAGCGTGAAAAGGATTTTTGTTTTTTGCAGGGAATCGAGGATGATCTGCTCATCAAGCGGTCGCGCGAAACGCATATTGACGACGCGCGCCGAAACGCCCTCTTTTTCGAGGAACGCGCGGGCTTTACAAGCCGCTTCCACCATGCTCCCGAGGGCAAGCAGCGTCACATCTTCGCCTTCAAAAAGCACTTCGCCCTCTCCTGTTTCAAAACCTTTTTTTGGGAAAGCATCGAACATTTTGGGGATATAAGCCCGTGGATAGCGGATCGCGAAAACCGAGGGATGGCTTAGCGCGAGTTCCATCATTTTTTCCATTTCGTATTCGTCGACCGGGGAAGCCAGGACAATGCCGGGCACGGACCCCAGGTAGGCCATATCAAAGATCCCCTGGTGCGTGGCGCCGTCGGCGCCGACGAGCCCTGCGCGGTCGATCCCGAGCACGATACCCTGTCTTTGAAGGGCCGCGTCATGCATGACCGAATCATGGGACCTCTGCAGGAATGAAGAATAGATCGCCACTACGGGTTTTAGGCCGCCGCGGGCCAGGGCCCCGGCAAAAGATACGGCGTGCTGCTCCGCGATCCCGACATCAAAAAAACGTTCCGGGAATTCTTTCTGGAAATGAAGAAGGCCCGTGCCGGAAGGCATAGCCGCGGTAATGGCGACGACCTTGGGATTGCGGCGCGCCTGCTTGGAAAGGGCATCAGCGAAAGCGCGGGTATAGGAAACGTCTGAGGCCTCTTCCTGGGAGGAAACGGTTTCGATCTTTTCTCCGGTCTTGACATCGAACGGACCGACGCCGTGGCCTTTTTCTTCGTCTTTTTCGGCGAAGGCGCATCCTTTGCCTTTTTTTGTGAGGATATGAAGAATGCTGCAAGTATTGAGAGTCAGAATATCACGCAAAGTTTTCACCAGGCCAATAACATCATGGCCGTCGACGGGGCCAAAATACCGGAATCCGAGCTCTTCAAAAATGATGCCCGGAACAAAAAGATGTTTCATGCCCTCAAGGGAGGCATTGGAGAATTTCTTGAGGCGAGGAAAACGTTTGAGCTGCTTTTCGACTTCTCCGCGGATGCGGTTGTAAAGAGGGTTCGTGATCACGCGGTTCAGATAACGGCTCATCGCGCCCACGTTCTTCGCGATGGACATCTCGTTATCATTGAGAACGATCAGCATGTTCTTTTTCAGATGCCCGGCGCTATTGAGCGCTTCGTAAGAAAGCCCCGCGGTCATCGCCCCGTCGCCGACGACAGCAACGACTTTTTCGCTCCCCTGCCGGAGATCCCTCGCTGCGGCAAGCCCGAGGGCTTGGGTGATCGCTGTGCCAGCATGGCCGACGATAAAAGGGTCATGCGGACTTTCCCAGGGCGCCGGAAACCCGCTCAAACCGCCCGGCTGGCGAAGCGTTTGCATCCGGTCCTTGCGGCCCGTGATCATTTTATGGACATACGCTTGATGGCCGACATCCCAGCAGATCTTATCTTCCGGGGAGTTCAGAACATAATGGAGGGCAATGCTCAGCTCAAGCGCGCCGAGACTTGCGCCCAGATGACCGCCCGTTTTAGCCACGGATTCGATCAGGAAATGACGGTATTCCTGCGCGACCTCGGGCAGTTTTTCCAAAGGCACCTGTTTCAGGTCCTGCGGGCACTTTATTTTATCGATCCATTGCGTCATAAATGATCCTTAGACCATTTCAAGCTACGAGGTTGAAAGGGTTCGCAAGGGTATTCTTGCTTTTAAAAAATCGGCCAAGAAAAAGAGCGGCTGCGCGTTCCGGCTGAAAATACGGAGTTCTTTTTTTGCCTGTCCGATGAGATGTTCCGCTTTTTTGATGGCGGCCGGAACGCTCATCGCCTCGCAATAACCGTCCCGGTCCAGGATATCATCCACAACTTGGAACGCATGGCCGAGATATTCGCCGTAACGGACGATCGAGCGAAATTGACGCGTTGTGGCGCCGGCCGCGATCGCTCCCGCAGCCGCGCTCACGCGAATAAGCGCTCCCGTTTTCCGCTCGCTGATAAAACGGTGTAAAGCGACGGTCTTTTTACGGGCCGGGATCTCCAGGTCCGCGACTTGGCCTCCGATCATACCATGCGTTCCGGCAGCCGTCGATATTTCCCGGAGAAGCCGGACCGCGCGTTCGGCGGGCTTGATCTTTGCCAATAATTCGAACGCGAGCGTCAACAGCGCGTCCCCCGCAAGGATCGCGTTCGTTTCCCCGAATTTCTTATGACAGGTCGGCTTGCCGCGCCTTAAGGCGTCATTATCCAAAGCGGGAAGATCGTCATGGACGAGTGAATAAGTATGAATGAGCTCGATCGCCAGGGCCGCCGGAAGGGCTCTGCGAGGGTCACCGCCGCACGCCTCGCAGGCGCTTAAGGCAAGGACCGGCCGGAACCTTTTGGCTCCGGAAAAAACGGCGTATTCCATCGCGCGATGGATGCTCAAGGGCGGCGTCCGCTGCGCGCGCAGAAGATCCCGCAATCCTTTTTCGATAAGCGCCAGGGAATTCTTGAAAAGCCGACGGTAAGTCATGTTTTATGCCTCATCCTCGGGATCTTTTTTCCTTTTGCCCTTCCTGGCCCCGCGAGAGGGATCTTCCGGATCGAAGGGTTCTTTCCGGAGCGCACCGTCCAAGGTTTTGGTCAGGATCTCGATCTTTTTTTCTGCCTCGTTGAGCTGGGTCTGACACGCCCGCACAAGCCCGACGCCTTCTTCGTATTTTTGAAGCGCCTGATCGAGCGTGAGCTCCCCGCTTTCCATGGATTCGACGATCTTTTCAAGGATCTCTAACGCCTTTTCAAATTGAAATTTTTCTCTCTTCTCGGTCATTTATATCTCCTCATCTTCTTGAATAGCGGTGATCTTTGAAAGCACCGAACCTTTCCGGAAACGGGTCCGCATGGAGCTCCCGACCGACACTTGTCCGGTTTTTTTAACGATCTTCCCATGCTCATCAAAACTAACAGAATAACCCCGCTCTAGAATAGCAAGGGGACTGAGCGCGTTTAACCGGCCCGTCAGGCCCTGAAAGATCTGCTCTTTGGAATTCATAAAATTTTTAAAGCGTTCCTCCATATGGCGCCCCGCCTCGTCAACTCTTGAGAGGAATTGCTCCAAAAGATACTGTGGTTCTTTGAATCCGGCGCTGGAGATCAAATTTTCAAGCCTGGACCGGAAATTTTCAAGCATGTTATTTGCCGCAAATTGGATCCTCTCCCCGGATCGCTGAAGCCGCGCTTCCAGCTCCAGGCGGCTTGAAACGACAAGTTCCGCCGCGGCGGATGGTGTCGGCGCCCGGAGATCCGCAACAAGATCGCAGATCGTCCAGTCGGTCTCGTGCCCTACCGCCGAGATGACCGGGATCCGGGATGCAAAGACTGCGCGGGCGACCGCCTCCTCATTAAAAGCCCAAAGATCTTCCAAGCTCCCGCCGCCGCGCCCGACGATCAGAACTTCAGCCTCCGAGCGCTCATTCATGACCCGGAGGGCGGCCGCGATCTCATCAGCCGCGCCCTCGCCCTGGACTTTCGCGGGATAAAGCTGGATGTGTGTCCCGCAAAAACGGCGGTTCACGACGTTTAAGATATCATGGATCGCAGCCCCCGTGGGCGACGTGATCACGCCGACTATTTTCGGGAACGGGGGGATCGGGCGTTTTCTTTCTTGAAGAAAAAGCCCTTCCTTTTCCAAACGTTCTTTTAATTGCTGGAACGCGAGCTGGAGCGCGCCCACGCCTTGAGGTTCGATGCGTTCGACGTAAAGCTGGTACTGCCCCCGCGCCTCATAAATGGAAACGCGGCAGAACGCGAGGACTTTGAGCCCGTCCTTCAATTCAAATTTGAGCCCGCGATGATACTGGTTGAAAAAAGCCGCCTGGATCTGCGACGCCTCATCCTTGAGCGTCAGATAAATGTGGCCCGAAGTGTGCCGCTTGAAATTCGAGATCTCCCCTTCCACCCATACCGTGGGAAATCTTGATTCCAAAAGCATACGGGCCTGGCGGTTGAGCTGGCTGACCGTATAAATTTTCCGACTCTCCGACCCTTTGAGAAGATTTTCTTCCTGTATTCTCATTTTTGTTTTCACTTAGCTTAAAGAGACTCGTAGCTCGGGACTTGTTTTGGTTCTTCGTTTACGAGTCCCGAGTCCCGTTTTTTAATCTGTAATAATCCGATCCATCCGAACGTCGTGATGCTTCATCGGGATCTTTTTGACGATCTGTTCCCGAAAACAGAGGCCAACCTTGACCGCCTGCTTGGCTTTTTTCAGAAAACGGTCGTAATACCCGGCGCCGCGGCCCAGACGCCCGCCCTTTCTGTCAAATGCGACTCCCGGCACGATGATCAGTTCGAGGCGCTTCGCCGGGATCGCGGCGCAAGAAGGTTTCGGCTCCAGGATACCATAAGGCCCCCGCCGGAGATCCCCGAGGGAACGCACGCGATGGAATTGCAGGCGCTTTTTTCTTAACTGGACCCTGGGAAGATAGATCTTTTTATCTTTGAGAGCGGCCTTAAGGAACGATTGCGTGGATACCTCGGGCGTGATCCCGCAGTAAAAGGCGATGTGAGCGGACCTTTGGAAAACAGAGGTTTGGATCAAACGCTTGAAGATCTTTTTGCTCTTGGCGCGCCTCGAAACGGCCGGGATATTTTTCCTTTTTTCGAGGACCATCCTTCTGAAGGAATTTTTGGCGGACATAGATCGGAGAGCCCCTTTCGGAGAGCCGCAAATCTTACGCGGCGGCCGCTTTCTTTTCTTCTTCGAACCGCTCGCGTTCGGCCTCAAGTTGTTTGGCTTTAATATCCAGAGAGGCCTGGAATTGGAGCAGATTTTCTTTCTGGCGGTTCATCTCGGCGAAGAATTTCTGGCGTTCGGCCTGAAGGGCCTCCCGCTGGGCTTCAAGCTCGGCGCTGCCTGCAAGGCCCGCCGCTCCCGCCGTATCGATCGGCAGGATCGGTTCGGAAGCTTTTGAAAATTCCGGTTTTACCTCCGCGGGCGGCGCGACCGAAATGCCGGAAGTTTTCATTTTAGCGAAGATCTCTTCTTTAAGCTTTTCAAGCTGATCTTCCTTTTCGCGGATCATCTGGATCTGCTGGTCCCGGACCGCTTCCCATTCTTTTTTCATTTTTTCCAGCTCCGATTGCGGGGCGGATGCCTCATCCTGAACGGGAGCGTCTTCTATGAACTCCGTTTCTTGGGCGAAGGCCGCGCCGGACAAAGACAAAAAAAGGCAGGCAGTGACCGCGAAGTAGTTTATTTTTTGATTTTTAAACGTTCTATTCATCAAGAACCTCAAAAAAATGCCCCCAGCATGAATCGAACATGCAACCCTCTCCTTAGGAAGGAGATGCTCTATCCAATTGAGCTATGGGGGCTTTTCCAGACCACAGACTACAGACCCTAGACCAAAACCCCAAAGCGTTTTTGCTCCAGTCTCCGGTCTCTAGTCTCTGGCCCTGTATTAATATTTTATCAGGGAGAATACGTCGTATTTTTTTAGCTTCCCCCGCCCGCCTAAAAATCCGAGCTCGATCACAAAAGCGGCCTTTACCACTTTGCCGCCGATGCTTTCCACAAGTTTGGCGGCGGCGGCCGCGGTCCCGCCCGTCGCAAGAAGATCGTCAACGATCACGACTTTCTCGCCCGGTTTGACGGCATCCTGGTGGATCTCGAGGATCTCCTGTCCGTATTCAAGCGTGCAAGCGATCCGTTTCGTCCTCCAGGGAAGTTTCCCTTTTTTCCGGATCGGAACAAATCCCACCCCAAGCTTGGTCGCCAGCGCGGTCCCGAAAATAAAGCCGCGCGATTCGATCCCTACGACAGCGCTGACCTTCCGTCCTTTCAAAGATCCCGCCAGGCGCGCGATGATCTCCTTAAGCGACCAGGCATCTTTAAGAAGCGGCGTAATGTCGCGAAACAAAACGCCTTTTTTTGGAAAATCGGGGATGCTCCGGACTTTGGCTTCCAGGGATTTCAGGCTCATACTTGCTCCTTTTGAATGTGTTTCGGCGCTAAAAAGACTTAATGCGCGAGATAATTCGTGAATTGATCGCCTTCCAGGGTCAGCTGGGCGCGGATCTTTTTTAAGACCACGCCTTCGATCTGGCGAATGCGCTCCCGTGTGACCTTGAAATGCTGCGCGACCTCTTCGAGCGTGTGAGGATCATGATGGTCCAAACCGAAACGGCGGGTCATGACCTCGCGCTCGCGGTCGTCAAGGGTCTCCAGGATCTTCCGCACCCGTTCGTTCTTAAGCGCTTCACCGACCAGAACATCCGGATTCCGTTCCTTATTGTCTTCAAGGACGTCGATCAGTTCCGCCGTTCCGTCAATGCTGAGCGGCGTATTGAGCGAACTCGGACGGCTAACGATCGTTTCGATCTCCTTGACCTTGGAGGCCGGAACTTCGAGGACCTTGGCGATCTCGCGGCGGGTCGGCATGCGGTTCAGGCGCTGCGTGAGCGCGTCCCGCACACGCCGCCACTTGGAAATAATGTCATACATATAGACCGGAATGCGGATGGTCTTTCCCTGGTTGGAAAGAGAACGCATCATGCCCTGCTTGATCCACCAAGAGGCGTAGGTCGAAAAACGGTATCCGCGCTTCGGGTCGAATTTTTCCACGGCCCGCATCAGGCCGATATTCCCCTCTTCGACAAGGTCCGAGAAGGCCAAACCCATGTGCGCATAACGTTTCGCGATCGCGATCACCAGCCGGAGATTGGAACGGATCATTTTATGGCGCGCCGTTTCGGCGTCATGGCCGCCCGACTGAACTTTTTCGGCTAATGAGATCTCTTCTTCGGGTGTAAGAAGCGGGATATGTTCGATCTGGTCAAGATAGATCCGCATCGGCGTGCGGTCGAGCGTTTGATCCATCGCGTCATCAGCGTGCGCGTCGGGCTCCTCATCTTCGCGTTCGCGCGCCCGGCGATCTGCGCCGCCTTCAAGCTTTAGGACGCTCTCGGCTTCCCGCCGAAGGGCCTTATCGCGGCGCAAAAGAGCATCGATCTCGTCTTTGGCCTTAAGGGGTTTCTTGGAAGAAGGGTTCTTGGATTTTGCGGATTTAGGGATAAGAGAAACGGAACGGGAACGCCTGGAGCGTCCCCGTCCTGTTTTTTTCTTGGAATGCTTCGGTTTCGTCCCGCGGAGGGGACGGACCTTCTTTTTTTTATTTTTTTTGCCTGCCATAGGATCCGGGTTCCCGGCCCCGTTGGAACAGGGCCGGAATCAATTCCTAAAAAACGCGGGCTTATTTTTTCTGACGCAATACCGCTTGAGCCGCCGCAAGTCTTGCGATGGGAACGCGGTACGGCGAACAGCTCACATAGTTCATTCCAACTTTATTGCAAAACGCGATCGAGCTTGGATCGCCGCCGTGTTCGCCGCAAATACCGACTTTGAGGTCTTTCCTCGTTTTACGGCCTTTTTCCACGGCAAGTTGAATCAACGAACCGACGCCTTCTTCATCGATCGACTGGAAAACGTCTTTTTCGAAGATGCCCTGCTCAAGATACGCGCCCATAAAGGAGCCCGAATCGTCGCGCGAGAAACCAAGCGTCATCTGCGTGAGGTCGTTCGTGCCGAATGAAAAGAATTCGGCGATCTCCGCAATGCGATCCGCGGTCAGCGCGGCGCGCGGCACTTCGATCATGGTCCCGATCATATACTCCACCTTGGTCCCTTTTTCGGCGAAAACCTTGTTGATGGTCTCGACGGAAAGGTCCTTGAGGATCTGAAGTTCTTTTTTGGTCCCCACAAGCGGGATCATGATCTCGGGGACCGTTTTGACGCCTTTTTTCTTCAGATTGCAGGCGGCCTCGATAATGGCGCGAACCTGCATGGCGTAGATCTCGGGATACGTGATCCCGAGACGGCAGCCGCGATGGCCGAGCATCGGGTTGAATTCATGAAGCACTTCGACTTTCTTCTTGATGACTTCCACGGGCACTTTCATGACATCCGCCATTTCTTTCTGGTTGGCGTCTTCCTGCGGGAGAAATTCGTGAAGCGGCGGATCGAGGAGCCGGATAGTGACCGGAAATCCTTTCATCGCCTCGAAGATCCCTTCGAAATCCCCGCGCTGCATCGGCAGGAGTTTCGCCAGGGCTTTTTCGCGCCCGGCGGTATCGTCCGCTAAGATCATTTCGCGGACCGCGATGATGCGGTCGCCTTCAAAGAACATATGTTCTGTGCGGCAAAGGCCGATCCCTTCGGCGCCGAAACGGCGGGCGACTTCTGCGTCATGCGGCGTATCGCCGTTCGTGCGGACCTTCATCCTGCGAGTCTCGTCGGCCCATTTCATCAGGGTCGCAAAATTGCCGGAAAGCTGGGATTCGATCGTGTTGAGTTTCCCGAGATAGACATTGCCAAGACTGCCATCGAGGGAGATAAAGTCCCCTTCTTTAACGACCGCCTTGCCCGCGGTGAACTGGCGGGTTTTATAATCGATCTGGATGTCGCTCACACCCGCAACGCAGCATTTCCCCATCCCGCGGGCCACCACGGCCGCGTGCGAGGTCATGCCGCCGCGCGCTGTCAAAATACCTTTGGCGACGTTCATGCCGCCGATATCTTCGGGTGAAGTTTCAATGCGGACCAAAATGACCTGTTCGCCTTTTTTCGCCCAAGCTTCGGCGTCTTCGGCCGTAAAGACAACTTTGCCGGTGGCCGCGCCTGGAGAAGCGGGCAGCCCTTTGGCGATGGTCTCTTTTTTCTGTTTCGGATCAAAGGTCGGATGAAGCAGCTGATCGAGCTGCTTGGGATCTACTCTCAAAAGCGCCTGATCCCGGGTAAGCATTTTTTCTTTCACAAGCTCGACCGCGATCCGGACGGCCGCGGCGGCGGTGCGCTTACCGGTGCGGGTCTGAAGGATATAGAGCTTTCCTTCCTGGATCGTGAATTCGATGTCCTGCATGTCTCGATAATGATTTTCAAGGCGCAGGCGGATCTTATCGAGCTGTTTGTAGACAACAGGCCATTTTTTGGCCAACACATCGATCGGTTCCGGCGTGCGGATACCGGCCACAACGTCTTCGCCCTGCGCGTTGATCAGGTATTCGCCGTAGAATTTGTTCTCGCCGGTCGAAGGATTGCGGGTAAAGCAAACGCCCGTACCGGAGGTCTCGCCCATATTGCCGAACACCATGGCCTGGACGTTCACGGCGGTGCCAAGAAGGCCGCGGATCTCGTTGATCTGGCGGTACTTGAGGGCGCGCGGACAATTCCAGGAGTTGAAGACGGCGTTCACGGCTTTAATGAGCTGATCGAAGGGGTCTTGCGGGAATTCTTCTTTGGTGTGTTCCTGGTAGATCTTTTTATACTGACGGACCACATCCTTGAGGTCGTTGGCGTTCAGTTCCGTATCGGATTTCGCGCCGACCTGCTGTTTTTTCTTCTCCAGCACGTGCTCAAAATCATCGTGCGGCACTTCCATCACGACATCGCCGAACATCTGGATGAACCGGCGGTAGGAATCCCACGCAAAACGCTCGTTCTCGGTCTTGACGATGAGCCCTTGCACCACTTCGGCATTGAGGCCGAGGTTGAGCACGGTGTCCATCATGCCGGGCATGGAGACCGCCGCGCCGGAACGCACGGACACGAGCAAGGGGTTATTCCGGTCGCCAAATTTAAGCCCCATGGACTTTTCAAGCTTGGCGATATTTTCCCGGACCTGCTCTTCGAGGCCGGCTGGCCATTTTTTGTTGTTTTTGTAGAAAAGATCGCAGGTTTCGGTGGTGATCGTAAAACCAGCGGGGACAGGAATGCCGAGATTGGTCATTTCCGCGAGGTTGGCGCCTTTACCGCCCAAGAGCGTCTTCATCTTGGCGTCGCCTTCGGCCTTGCCGCTGCCGAAGAAATAGACGTATTTGGTATGTTTGGATTTAGACTGGGATTTCGAAGATTTTTTGCATGTTGCGGTACTCATTGTAGCTCCTTTAACTCCTTGTTGATTTGGCTGACACAGTTAATACGCTTTCCTTCGAAGGACCTTCAGGGGTCTTGCACTGCGTCTATGTTAATTCTATGGGTTCACAGTGCAAGTACCGCTAACCCATAAATTGATCTTCAAGCGGTACTTGAAAGAGGTCTAGAAGAGGGGGGATTATATCACTCTTCATCGATTCTGGATAGCAGAGAAAGATCGGCGACTTTTCCGGCATAAAGACGGTTGATCCTGGCGACCATGGCCATCCGGTTTTCCCTCAAGCCGGCGTCTTCGGCATTGACCAGGACATGGTCAAAAAAATCATGCAGCGGAGCGGCGAAGATCTCGGCAAAAAACTGGGTCGCTTTTTCGTATTCCTTCTTTGAGATCGGCCCGGCGACCTCCTGGGACTTGTCCTGGATCAACTCAAAAAGTTTCCGCTCCTGCCATTCGATCAAAAGCTCCGGTTTGGGCTCGCCCGGCGTTTTGCCGTACCCTTTGAGCATATTGGCCGTGCGCTGGATCACTTTGGCCGCCTTGATCAACGTTTTCTCATCCATCGCGGTCAAAATTTCAAATCTCCGGTACACGTCCGCCAGGTCATCGAAGGAGGAACGCATGACGGCTTGCAGGATCTCATAAGGCCTTGTGCCGGGCTTGACGCCTAATTCGAAGGAAACGCGCTCCTGCAGGAATTTGAAAAGCCTGGTTTTCAGATCATTCTTTTGCGTCAGCTTATCGCCGTAAAGCTTGATATTCGCTTCAACAACCGCTTCCAAAGAGAACGGAATGTCGAACGCGCGGACAAGCTTGACCACAACACCTCCCGCGCGGCGAAGCGCGAAAGGATCCTGACTCCCCGTAGGTTCGATCCCGGTACCGAAAGCCCCGGTTAAAAGGTCCAGCCGGTCGATGATCCCGAAAAAAGCGCCGAGAAGGTCCATCGATTGTTTGACGATGTGGTGATCTTCGCCGAGATTTTTCGGCAGATACTGGACGCTGACGGCGGAAGCGACCTCTTCTTTCTCGCCGGCCTCGCGGGCGTATTCCCCTCCCACGATCCCCTGCAACTCCGGCATTTCATAGACCAGATGCGTTACAAGATCGACTTTGGAAAGCGAAGCGACGCGCTCAAGGTCCCGGGACAGGTCTTTACGCCCCGCCGCCTCGGTGAAAATAGAGGCCATTTTTTCAAGCCGGTGCGTTTTATCCAGCATGGAGCCGAGCTTCCCGAGATAAACCAGCTGGCCAAGGACCGGTTTTTTCTTTTCGAAAGATTCGCGCGTGTCCATCTCGTAAAAATAGCGCGCGTCTTTCAGGCGCGAATCCAGGACGTTCTCGTAATCCGCGCGGATCTTGGCGAGGTTGTTCCGCTTGCCGTTCATGACCGCGACAAATCCATTCTTCAGCTGCCCTTTGGCGTCATAACAGGCGAAGACTTTTTGATTTTTCTTCATGCAATTGGCGAGCACTTCCGCGGGCAGTTCAAGGTATTCCTGGGAAAAAGTCCCTTGCAGAAAAAAGGGCTCTTCGACCAGATGCGCGTTGATATGCACGAGCTCTTCGTCGATCTTTTTCTGCCCGAAGCGGCTCCTCAAAGCGTTCCGGACCATGGCCTCGCGGGCCTCAAGCGGAAGATGTACATGTTTCTTTTTAAGAAGCGCGATGTAGGCCTTCCAATCCGCCCGGGGGATCGAAAAACCCTGCGGGGCGAGAAAACGGTGGCCAAAACTTTTATTGCCGGATTTCACGCCGGCAAGCGCGAGCGGGACCTTTTTAACGTCCATCAAAGCAACGACCCAGCGGATGGGCCTCGGGAAACGGAAACCCGAGGATTCCCAGCGCATGAGTTTCGGGAAAGAAAGCGAGGCGAGAATGTCCTTGATGAGGTCCGGCAAAAGCGCCGCGACGGGTTTGCCTTTTTCTTTTTTCTTCAGAAAAATAAATTTTCCTTTGGGCGTTTCACGGATCTCGATATCTTTTGCAGCGGCTTGTTTGCTCTTCAGAAAGCCCTGAAGGGTTTGCGTCGGCTTGCCCTGCGCGTCATAACATTTTTCCTGCAAAGGCCCCGGGATCTCGAGTGTGCGGTCCGGCTGCATGGTAGCGATGCCCTGAACAAAAAGCGCGATGCGACGCGGCGTGGCTTCCGTTCTTACTTCCGAGAAAGCAACCCTTTCATCGACGAGCTTCTGGCGTGTTTTAAACTCCAATTCCTGGTAGAGAACGTCCAGACTCCCGACCGGCAGTTCTTCGGTTCCGATCTCGATGAGTAAATTAGGCATGAGTCACTTCGTTTTCCTGATAAGCGGAAAGTTCTGCACCTTGCGGCTTTCGAGGTATCCTTCCGCGCAGCGGCGAGCCAGGGCGCGAACCCGCGCGACATAGCGGGGCCGTTCGTTGACGCTCACGGCGCCGCGCGCGTCCAAAAGATTAAAGATATGCGAGGTTTTCAGGCAGCAATCGTAGGCCGGAAGGACCATCCCGCTTTCAAGAAGCCGCGTAGCTTGTTTTTCATAATCTTCAAAATGACGGCGGTAAATCTCGGGGTCGGAGCCTTCAAAATTGAATTTCGAGAATTCTTTTTCCCCCTGAAGATGAACGTCGCCGTAGGTCACCTGATTGTTCCATTGGATATCAAAAAGGGATTCTTTCTGCTGCAGGAACATGGCGATGCGCTCAAGGCCGTAGGTGATCTCGCAGGAAATAACCTCCAGATCGATCGAACCGCATTGCTGGAAATAAGTGAACTGCGTGATCTCAAGGCTGTCGAGCCAAACTTCCCAGCCCAATCCCCATGCGCCCAAGGTCGGAGATTCCCAGTCATCTTCCACGAATCGAATGTCGTGGGAAAGCGGGTCGATGCCGACCGCCCGGAGGCTGTTGAGATAAAGCTCTTGGGTATTTTCCGGCGAAGGTTTCAGGATCACCTGGTATTGATAATAATGCTGGGTTCTGTGCGGATTTTCTCCGTAGCGGCCGTCCGTAGGCCGTCGGGAGGGCTCCACATAAGCGGCATTCCATGGCTCGGGACCAAGAGCGCGGAGGAAGGTGTGAGGGGAAAAAGTGCCGGCGCCGACCTCCAGGTCATAGGGCTGCATGATAAGACACCCCTGCTTTGACCAGTAGTCGTTCAGTTTTTGTATTAACTCCTGAAATGTCAAAGCTTTAGGCATCGTTTTCCTTAGAAAGGCTCTGAAAGAGGGTTATCGGCGCTTCTTTAAAGAGGCGGCATTCTAACAAAAACCCTACGGCGAATCAAGCTAAGGAGCGAACCGAAAATGTTATGCCGTAGCGATTTGCGGCCTTGCAATTTCAAATTTGAGATCTTAAATCTTAAGAGACCGGAGGTTGATAATATCGTTTGAGCGTTTCCTTAAACATTTTGCGGCTTTTTTCTTGATCGAATGCTGCTTTTGATTGTTCGCCAAGATACCGCTGCCCACGAATGGGTGTATTCTGTAACGCCGCCGCCCAACCTCGGATCTGGCGCGAAACCGCTTCAGCGGCGGATTTCAGATTTGAAATTTCAAATTTGAGATCATGGAGATTTTCGAGATTTTCCATGACCGATAAGATGGAGCGCACTTCTCCTGCCGAGCCCCTTGCGTAATAAAGAAAAGAGAGTAGCTCCTGAGTCGTACCGCGCTCGAATCCTTCCGCAATATTATTGGATATGGAAAGCCCCGCCCGTTGTATCTGGTTCGAAATATCTCCAAGCCCGCGAAATCGATGGCTCCGGGTCATTCGAAAAATAGCGGTTGCCAGTTCAACGCTGTCTTTCCAGACCGGTAGATCTTCAAAACGCTCGAATTTCATTTATTTTTCTCTAAATCTATTTGAGATTTCAAATTTGAAATCATCTGGAAACATCGTTATTTATCATAAAGTGGTGTGCTTGAAGTTTTTTAAGGATCCTGAGCGCTTCCTCCCGTTCGCCGGGCGCGGGGTCCGCTTGAAGCGCTACGAACGCCAAGAGTTCGCGTAAAAGCTCCTGCGCGGAGATCAAGCGTTCCGATTCCATGCCCGCCCGCTCGATCGCGGCATAGAGAATAGATTTCACGGAATGGATCCCTTTATGGCTTGGCGTTAGATCTTTTCTGCAGAGCAACTGGCGGGTCCTGTCCATCGCCTTCGCAAGACACCGGAAATAATTGTTCGTGGACTCAGAAATTTTTAATTGATCGGCTTTCATAGATCCTTAAAGCGCAAAGGGACAGCCCCCGGAAAAGCGGCTGTCCCCTCGCGTACGGGTCTCAAGCTCCGGTATTAAACCGTTACTTGATCTTTGATCTTCTGCAGCTTATTGCCGCCGATCCCCTGGACCTGCGTCAGATCATCGATCGATTTGAACGCGCCGTTCTTCTCGCGATACTCGATGATCCTCTTGGCCATGACCGGCCCGATGCCCCGGACCTTGATCAGCTCTTCGGTGGTGGCTTTATTGACATTCACCATCACCGCGGGCTGGTTCTGGCCCTGAAGCTGCAGAACCGCTTTGGGTTCCGCGGCCAGCGCTTTTTCCGCGGCGATCATGGAAAGGCCGCCAAAGAAAAAAGTCGCCAGGACCACAAGGCCCAAAGCTTGTTTCACTTCTGTTCGGTACAACATGTTTACACCTCCATTTTTGACGTTGACGGGAGGTTATCATAAATATGATTATTTGTCAATATCATATTTAAATAAAATCATATCTTATTTTATTCATTTAAGTTATATTAAGCTTGACGGTAAGAAGCTTTCCGTTAGAATGCGTCCATGCTCAAAAATCTAGGAAATCGAATCCGCTCGCTTCGTAAGGAAAAAGGGCTCACGCTGGTTGAGATCTCCCAAAAGACCGGCATCGCCCAGGCTACCCTCTCCCGCATCGAGACCGGTACTATGATCGGGACGGTGGAATCGCACGAGAAGATCGCCGAAACGCTCGGGATCGGGCTTGCGGAACTTTATTCCGGGGTGGATCGCCGGTACGAACAGATCAGCCATCAAGCCAAAGAAGCCCGCACGGCCACGCATCACACTAAAGATGTCCATGTCGAACTGCTCACGCAGGAAAGCTCGAAGAAAAAGATCACGCCTCTCCTTCTAACGCTCCAGGGCGGAGGCAAAACCGAGAAAGAACACAATGAGCGGGGCGTTGAAAAATTCGTGTGGGTGATCGACGGGCACATCAAGATCAAGCTTGAGAGCCAGGAATACGACCTCAAGGCGCAGGAAACGCTTTACTTCGACGCCTCCTTCCCCCATCAGATCGTGAACGAAGGCCAGAAACCCGCAAAAATCTTTATCGCGGTCTCCCCTTCCAAGATCTGAACTTTTTACTTCTTCACTTCCGCATCGATCCAATCAAGATAGGTTTTACTGCCTTTGGTGATGGGAAAGGCGACGATCTCGGGGACTTCGTAGGGATGATTTTGAAGAATGGCTTTTTCGAGCTTCTTATAAGCAGACGCGCGAGTTTTGATCAGGAGAAGGATTTCTTTGGCGGTTTCTTTTTTGCCGCGCCAGCGGTAATGGGATTCGAGGCCGGGAAGGATCTGGACGCAAGCCGCAAGGCGTTTAGAAATTAAAAGGCCCGCTAACGAGCGGGCCTTTGAAATTTTTGGAACTGTCGTAAGAACGCAGAAATATTTCACGCGTCTTGATTATTTTCGGTTCAGCGTCGCCGAGTAACCGCTTTCCGGAGTCCCTAGGGTGATATGACCTTCGCGAGCAAGCCAGCCGAGACTCATAAGCACAAGATCGCGGGGGCGCTTCAATCCTTTGGTGAGTTCATCCGCAGTAGCGTTCTTTTTTTCATCAAGGAAGTGCCAGATCTCTCCGGCCACAATTCCAATTTCCATGATCATGAGGGGACTCCTTTTGAAACAGGATTTTTATCAAACGAACGTGCACAATATAGCAAAAAGTGATTCTGATTAAAAGAACTTTATTATTTTTCCTTCGAAGGAACGATGGTATTCATCCACAATAGCCACTACCCCTCCAGTGCCTGGCTCTAGAGCCAGGCACTCAAAGGGTTATTTTACTTGAGAATCTTCCGGAGAAATTGTCCCGTATAGGAGCCAGGGACATCCGCGACCTCTTCCGGGGAACCGCAAGCCACGACACGCCCGCCGTCCTTCCCGCCTTCAGGGCCCAGATCGATCACATGATCGGCTGTCTTGATGACATCAAGATTATGCTCGATCACGACAACGGTATTCCCCTGATCGCGAAGCTCAAAAAGCGCGTTCAAAAGATGCTGGATATCGCCGAAATGAAGCCCCGTTGTAGGTTCATCCAAAAGATAAAGTGTTTTTCCGGTGGCTTTCTTGATAAGTTCGGCCGCGATCTTGATGCGCTGCGCCTCCCCGCCTGAAAGCGTGGCGGATGATTGCCCGAGCTTCACGTACCCTAAACCGACCGCATCCAGAATTTCAAGCCGCTCGCGGATCATGGAGAATTTCTTGAAAAAACCGATCGCTTCGCGCACCGAAAGGTCCAGAACTTCCGCAATATTTTTTCCCTGATAGCGGACATCGAGGGTCGGTTCGTTGTAACGTTTGCCCCGGCAGGATTCGCAGACCACGAAAAGATCCGGCATGAAGCTCATTTCAAGTTTCTCGAACCCCATCCCGCGGCATGTCTCGCAACGGCCGCCTTTGAGATTGAAGCTGAAGCGCGATTGCGAGTAGCGACGGAGCTTTGAAAGCTCCATATCGCTATAGAGCTTGCGGATAAAAGCAAAGATATCCGTATAGGTCGCCGGATTGGAGCGTGGCGTCCGGCCGATGGGAGCTTGGTCGATCTCGATGATCTTGTCGATCGATTCCGCCCCTTCAAGGGTCCCGAAAGCACCGGCTTTATACTGGGTCTTCCAGATCCGGTTATGGAGCTCTTTGTAGAGGATATCGTGAACAAGCGTGCTTTTCCCCGAGCCGGACACGCCGGTAACACAAATAAAATGTCCGAGGGGAAAAACCGCGTCGATGTCTTTGAGGTTGTGCTCACGACATCCTCTGACGATGAGCTTTGGGGCTTTGGGATCAAATTTTCTTTTTTTCGGCACTTCGATCGAACGCGCGCCGGAGAGATATTGAAGTGTCAGCGAATCGGGACAATCCTTAAGTTCTGTCAACGGTCCTTGAGCAACGACTTTGCCCCCTTCGATCCCGGCGCCCGGCCCAAGATCGATCACATGATCGGCGCGCCGGATCGTTTCTTCGTCATGCTCCACGACAAGGACTGTATTTTTAAGGTCCCGGAGTTTTTCCAGCGCATCAAGTAGTTTTCCGTTATCTCGGGGATGCAGGCCGATGCTCGGTTCGTCCAACACATAAAGAACGCCCGTAAGCCCTAAACCGATCTGGGCAGCCAGACGGATGCGCTGCAACTCCCCGCCGGCAAGCGTCGCGACCGTGCGGTCGAGCGTGAGATATCCGAGACCGATATTTAGAAGGAACGCGAGCCGCTCCCGGATCTCCCGCAAGATGGGTTCGGCGATCATTTTTTCCGAGTCTTCGAAGCGGAGCGCTTGAAAGAACGGCGCCACTTCCTCAACGGCAAGGGCCGTTATCTCCGCGATGTTTTTTCCGGCAACGAGAACGCCAAGACTTTCCTTACGAAGGCGTTTGCCCGCGCACTCCGGACAAACTTCTTCCCGCAGGAATTTCCGGATCTTCGCGCGCACTTCCTCGGAATTCGTTTCATGGAAAAGCCGTTCCCATTCTTCGACAAGCCCGGAAATGTCGCCATCCCCCAAGAAAAAGGCCTCCTTGGCGTCCTCCGGCCAATCCTGGTACGGCGTATCCCATTCGAAATTGTATTTTTGCGTCAGGTCATGAAGGAGGTCTTCGATGAAATATTTATTGAACGAGAAAAAAACATCCTGATGGAGCGCGTTCATGAGCGGTTTTTGCGGCGACGCGATCAGACCTTTGACGAAAACCTGGGAAAGCTTCCCGAGACCCTTGCATCTGGCGCAGGCGCCGTAAGGACTGTTAAAGGAGAACATGTTGGGGGTCAGGTCCGGCAAACTGAGCTGGCATTTGGCGCAGGTCTTGGTGGTGGAAAAGAAATGAGGCTGTGCCGATTTTTCCCGTGATCGCTCCAGGATCGCGACATGGCCTTTGGCGAGGTCTAGCGCGCACATTAGCGAATTTTTGAACCGCCTATCTTCATCCGCGGAAGGCATCAGTTCATCGATGACGATCTCGATATCGTGCCGGAATGACTTCCGGAGCTTCATCTCCGGCTTGACGATCCTGACATGGCCGTCGATGCGGGCCCGGTCGAAGCCTTTTTTGAGGGCATCCTGAAAAAGTTTCTGGAATTCCCCTTTGCGGCCGCGCACGAGCGGCGCCAGGATTTGGATGTCTTTCCCCGAAAAACGCTGAAGAAGGTCCTGAAAGAGTTCCTGGCGGGTCTGGCCGCGGAGCGTTTCGCCGCAGGAAGGACAATGCGATGTCCCGACCTTGGCGAAAAGAAGCCTGAGATAATCGTAAATCTCGGTAACGGTCGCGACGGTAGAGCGCGGGTTATGCGTAACGGAACGCTGCTCGATCGCGATCGCGGGCGAAAGACCGGAGATATGATCGACATCCGGTTTTTTAAGTTTTTCGAGGAATTGCTTCGCGTAGGAAGAAAGGCTTTCAAGATAGCGGCGCTGGCCTTCGGCATAAATGGTATCGAAGGCGAGCGAGGATTTTCCGGAACCCGAGAGGCCGGTCACGACCGTGAATTTATTCCGGGGAATTTTGAGCGAGAGGTTCTTGAGATTGTGCTCTCGGGCCCCTTGGATCTCGATGAATTCTTCCATGCGCGGGATCCTTCCGGCCGGGCTCCGTCTAAGTGCCGACGCGAACGGAAGCGAACGCTTTTTTAAGCGTGGCGATCGCCGAAAGGATGGCGAGATAGCTGGTCTTGGGATTCCCCGGAGCGGGCCGGTTCTTCGTAACGGTGGTGAAAGTCCCGAAATCGCCTTCCACCAGGACCTCGTGCTGGTTTCCTTTGTAGGCGCGGGAGGTCCAGATCTCGACCTGGGTCTTTTCGGGGCCAAGCCCGGCGAGGCTTAAAACGGCCGCGACATTGATATTCTGCGGAAAATGTTCGATGGCTTCCGCCGCGACTCCGCGGAAAACACGCCGTTCTTCAGAAGAAGTTTTGAGAACGGGGAATCTTTTCTTAAGAAAATAAGCCGCGCCCATCAAGGCTTCGGGAGGTTTCCGTGTGATCAGCCGGACCTTGCGGATCTTTCCGTTGGCCGCCGCCAGAACGCCGTCGACACCTGTAATAGCGCCGGAAGGGCAAAAAATACGGGAAAGGTTTTTCTTAAGAAGCTCCGCGATCTGCGGCTGAAGCAGTCCGCCGACACTCATGATGAGAACTTTTTTATTCCATTTACAAGCGAGTTTGACGACCTGCGCCGCAACCTTCGGTGAAGCGGCTTCGATAATAAGGTCCGAGCGCCGGACCAATTGCGTCATGGGAACGAGTTTGGCGTGAAATTGAAATTTTTTTTGAAGTGTCGCGGCCTTCTCTTTGTGTTTTTCACAAAGGAAGCGGAGTTGCGCGAAGGCCTTAAGATCGGCCACCACGGCATGCGCGAGAGCTGTGCCGATCGTCCCTCCCCCGATGATCCCGACCTTGATCTTTCTTTTCATTTTGATTTTTTCTTCACAATGCGGTTGTGACGGTCAACATAGACGATCTTGGGTTGATAATTCTTAGCTTCTTTTTCAGACATCACTCCGAAAGCGAGAATGATGACCATATCACCCGCCTTACCGTGTTTGGCGGCTCCGCCGTTGAGACAGATCACTCCCGAACCTGCAGGCCCGGGGATGGCGTAACTTTCGATGCGAGAACCATTCGTCAGATTGGCGATCAGGACTTTTTCGTGATGCAGGATGCCGGCTTTATCCATAAGTTTCTTATCGATCGTGATGCTGCCGGGATAATCAAGATGCGCTTCCGTGACTGTCGCGCGGTGGATCTTTCCGTGCATGATCTGTCGTTGCATACACTCAGCTTTCAGTTTTCAGTGATCAGTGATCGGTTTTTAGTTTCTTTTTAAAACCAGACAGCATGGCGGCGATTTCATCCAGTTCTGCCAGTAAACTGTCTTTTTCTAAACATCGACAATAACCTAGCCTTTTGGCGATTTCAATACCGCAGACCAATTCATAATTGGATCTTAGAGAAATCTCCAAGAACCTTCCAAATTCGCTTGGAGAGCTTGAAGCGCTTCCCTCGGCAATATTCAATGCGATTGAACTTGCTGAACGACGCAATTGACTTGTCAGTCCAAATTTTTCGGACGAAGGAAAATGTTCAGTGAGGCGGTAGATTTTTTCCACCAAATCCATAGCCCGCTGCCAAACTTTAAAATTTCTGAATTTCTGTTTCTGCATAAATTGACAGCTGACGGCTGACCTCTGATTACTGGGAACGGATTATAACATTATCGATCAGTCTTGTCTTGCCGACAAAACAGGCTGCCAAAGCGGTCATTTTCTTTTGATATTTCCTGAGCGGGTGAAGCGTTACGGGATCCACGACTTCAAGATATTGAACGCGGTCGACGTTTTTTTTCAGTTCTTTTAACGCCAGCACTTTCAACCTGGCGATCGCCCCGCGTTTTTTCAAAATATCCCGCTTTAAAGCCGTAAGGACGCGTGAGATCCCAAGCGCCCGGCGCCTTTCCGAGGAGCTCAGGTAACGGTTCCGTGAACTCATCGCAAGCCCGTCCGCTTCGCGCACCGTCGGCATGACATGGACTCTGCAGTCGATCCTAAGGTCTTCGACAACACGGTTTAGGATCGCTGCCTGTTGGTAATCCTTGGAGCCCAGATAAAGGCGGCAAGGCCCGACGATATTGAGAAGCTTTACGACTACTGTCGCTACGCCCCGGAAGTGCCCCGGGCGGAATTTGCCGCAAAGGGTGCCGGACAATTTCGGATCAACTTCGACATGGGTTATGCAGCCTTCGGGATACATCGCCGCGACTGAAGGAAGAAAAAGATAATCGGTTTTTGTTTTCCGGAGTTTTTTTAGATCCGTCCCGAGCGTGCGCGGGTATTTTTTAAAATCTTCTTTAGGGCCGAATTGCGTCGGGTTAACGAAAATACTTACGACCGTCACATCGTTCGCGCGGTCTGATGCGCGGACAAGGGAAAGGTGCCCTTCGTGCAACGCGCCCATGGTCGGAACAAAACCGACCGCCTTGCCTCGAGCCCGCTCCCTTTGAAGTATTTTTTGAAGCTGACATGGATCGCGAATGATCTTCATGTTTTTATCTTCCGGATGCCTAAGATCCTGCCCAGACGTTTTTTAAGCGTCGCTATGTTTTCTTTTAACACTGGATGAACCCGATCCGGCGCGAGATCGCAAAAGGGCGCGATCACAAATCCCCGCTCATGAAGCCGCGGATGCGGCACGATCAGATCTTTTTCCCGGATCGTTTCATCCCCGTAAAAAAGGAGATCCAGATCGAGCGTCCGTGCGCTATTTATTTTATCGCGCCGGCGTCCCGCTTTTGTTTCGATCGCCCAAAGGTTTTGAAGGATCTCCCGGGGAGTTAATTCCGTTTCAAAACTCCAGACCCCATTCAGGAAAGAGCCGCCTTCGGCCGCCACAGGTTCTGTTTCATAGACCGGAGAGCATCGAAGGTCGCGGATGCCTTTGATTGAAAGGATTTCTTTCCGGGCTGATTCAAGGTAACCCGCCCGGTCTCCGAGATTGGATCCAACCCCGATAAAGACTTTGGGCATGGGCGACCGGACCGTCTTAAAGCTTTGAGTGATGCGGATGACTTTTTTTGATCCGGTCCAGGGCTTCCATGATCCGCGATTCGGCCATAGTCAGCGAGATCCGGAAATACCCTTCGCCGTTGGGGCCGAATCCGTTGCCCGGCGTCACGACGATATTGAGCTCTTCAAGGAATTTCAGGGCCAATTCCGCGGAGGTGTAACCGGCCGGGACCGGGATCCAGACATAAAAGGTCCCTTTCGGCGCTTCAATTTTCCATCCAAGATCACGAAGCCCCTGGACCAAAAGGTCGCGGCGCTCCTGATAGATCTTGAGATTCTGCTCCAGCGTCTTCTGTCCTTCCTGAAGCGCCGTCATGCCGGCGATCTGGATCGCTTGGAAAATACCGGAATCCAGGTTTGATTTTACCTTCGCGAGAAGCGCGATCACTTGCGCATTGCCGACGGCGAAGCCGACACGCCAGCCTGTCATGCTGTAGGTCTTGGAAAGAGAGAAAAGCTCAACAGCGACCTCTTTCGCGCCGGGGATCTCGAGGATGCTCGGCGACTTAAAACCGTCGAAGGTCATTTCTGAATACGCCGCGTCATGGGCGATCAGGATCCGGTGTTTATGCGCGAACGCCACCGCTTTTTCAAAAAAAGCCTTGTCGGCGACTTGCGAGGTCGGATTGTTCGGATAATTGAGGAACATGAGTTTGGCGTTCTTCAGGATATCCGCCGGGATCGCGTCAAGATCCGGAAAGTAGCGGTTCTTTTCAAGGAGCGGCATTGTGTAAGGAATGCCTTCCGCGAAAAGCGTTCCGGACCGGTAAACGGGATAACCGGGGTCCGGGATAAGACAGACATTACCGGGATTTAAGACGGCGAGCGGGAGATGGCCGATGCCTTCTTTGGACCCGATGAGCGGCAGGATCTCCTTGTCCGGATCAAGCTTGACGCCGAAACGGTGTTGGAACCAGTCGCGGATCGCGTGGCGGAATTCGGGCATGCCCTGATCGAGCGCGTAGCGGTGATTGCGCGGGTTCCTGGCGGCGGCGCTTAAAGCTTCGATGATGAAATCCGCGGTCGGAATGTCAGGGTCGCCTACGCCAAGGTCGATCACATCTTTGCCTTTGGCGATCAGTTCCCGTTTCTTTTTATCGATCTCGGCAAAAAGATAAGGGGGCAGTTTTTGGAGGCGTCCGGTCGGTTCGAAAGATATCGGCTGTTTTAGCATGGTCTATCCTGAAATGGGTTGATGGATCGAAACTCAAGGATGCACGAGGGGCGCATTATATCAAACTCCCCCCTTCTTGGGAATAACGGCGGGAATCGAACGGGGAACCGATCCTTAAAAGAACGGGTTGGGCTTTTTCGTGTAAGGGGCGTAGGGTTTGGGTGGATTTTTAGCTTTTTCCGGATCCGGAATAGGCAATCCCTGTCCAATATCCGGGAAATCGACTGGGATAAAAAAAGTGCCGAGCTGGATCACCCCGCCGATCATATTGATCGCGCCTTTGCCGATCCCGGCCGAGAAACCGACCCATTGTTTGGAATACTTGGAATTCCTGGCTTCGGCCCAGGGGGTCATCCATCCCAGCAAAGAATTCTTGAGGCCAAAACCGAGTTTCCCCATCGTTTTTTCCCCGTATGTTTTTTTCTCCGCCCAAGGTGACGCATGCGCCGGCGCAATGCCTGCCAGCATAAAAACGGCTATGACGGCAAACGCGAGAAAAAAACGGCTAGCTTTGATATTCATAGGCGATCCCGCCGTGCGGAAGAGGAACATCCAAAGGAATAGGAAATGTGGCCGCGTGGATCACACCGCCCACCGTGTTTGTCACCATATAGCCAAGGCCTTTGCCGACGCCAACAAAGAAGTTCTGATCCTTGCAGGGCTCATAGAATAAAGCTGTCCAGCCGGCCGTCATGTTGAGGAACCCGAAACCGAGCTTACGCGAGATCTTGCCGAGGTAAGTGGGTTCCTGCGTCCAGTCGCTTGACTCAAAAAAACCGGCGTAAGCGGTCCCCGACAAGAAACAAAAAAGGACGAGAGCCGCGAGGGCTCGCGTCCGAACCGAAGAAAGAGTTAAGGAGAATGGTCTCATAGGCGGAAAAATACTACTGTTTTACTACTTACAAGTCAAGAAATCGAACTCGCTCGCGCGCGAATTGGTTCCGATCGAGAAGCTGGAGTTCATAAGCGCGGAGGCGTGCCTCGTCCCGGATAAGGGAAATACGGGTTTTGAGATAAAAAGAATAGACATCGAGAAATTCATCGAGTTTGGAGCGGATCTCCTGCTGCAAGTGGACGGGGCTCATGGCATTGGCTCTTCAACCGAGTTTCCCGGTGTCAAAACGGAATCCGGGATCCAGGCGGTTAAGTTCCCGGGTCAATTCAAGGATCTGGCCTTTCAATTCAGGCGCCTTCGTGATCAGCCATTTCTGATAGAGCTCCAAGAACCGCTCCATCTTGATATCCTTTAAATAATCTCTTTCATAAGCGCTGAGTTTTACCAGAAAATGCTGGAAGGCCTGCTCGCGGAAACATTCGATAAATTTGAAATAATCGGTTTTGACATTCAAAAGGACCTGGCGGTAGACATCGAACTGTGAAGCGATCTTCCCGAGCACTTCCCCGACGCCGGTTTTTTTGTCATAAACACCGGCATGACAACGCGACGCCTGATTGTAATACAGCACGGCGGCCATCTGATCCTCGGTCCGCGCGTCCCCGCTTCCGTTCTTCTTGACGGAAAACCGCTTGGCCAGCTCAGGATCCGGGTTAAAGATGGTTGACCGGATCAGCAGGTGATCGGCATTCACTTTGAAGATGAAATAGCGAAGCATCGGATCATTCGCTTCTCGGACCCATTCAAAAATCTCTTCCGCGTTATTGGAAAGAAAGGGCGCGGCCATGTCTTGGTATTCCGGCAGCGAGACCGCGAAAAGCAGATGGGCTAGGTAAATATTCACATCCTCGTCAAAACTAAGAGTGCGCGTCAGGCCTTGAGACTGGTCTTTGGCCTTAAGGATCGATTCGAGGAGAAAATAGATAGCCGATTCGCGCTCTTCAGCTGAGAGGCTGACATACAGTCGCGGAATAACTTGTTCTTGCCCTTGGTTTTCACTCATTTTTTATCTTTCTCTAATATATAGCAATATATAGCATAGATAAATTATGTATAATTTCCACCATCTAAAGGAAACATAACATTGCAATTTAAAAAAGTCAAATTTCCTTAATTTTATAAGTCATTGATAATAAATAACTTACAGATTTTTTATTTTCTATCTTGGTGCGGATTTTGGAAGGATGGAATCGAGAAACTTCCGGGTTTTGAGGGGTTTTCCGAGGCGGTAGTTAAGAAAAGTTGTGATGAGAACGCTGATCTGGGTTTCGACCGAAACGCTGTGCGAGGCCCGAAGGCAATCCGCCAGGGCATCCCTACTATAGGAACGTAAAACAGCGAGCGTGGCCGCCCCCACGGGCTTGGCGGCCGTGTCTTTGCTGCGACAGTTTTTGCACAATAATGCTCCGTGACGGATCGAAAAAAAACCGTCTTCTAGAGGTTTGGCGTCGCATTCCAGGCAGCTTTCGAGGTAAGGAAGCCAGCCCATCTCCCGGAGCAATTGCGCCACAAAAATGGTTGCCAGCCGCGGCGGCGGGATCACGGCGAGAAAACGGAAACTTTCCTTGAGGAGGTCGAAGATCCTCGGGTGCGGGTCCTGGATCTCCGTCATCTCATCGACCAGTTCGCAAAAATAGCTGGCGTAAGCAATCCCCTCAAGACGGTCTCGAAGCGCGTGATGGCTATCCAGGATCGAGGCCTCGGAGATCAAATGAAGGTCCGAACGCTTTTTTTCATAAAAAATATATTCAGCATGTGTGAACGGTTCAAACCCGGCCTGCCGGATCTCCCCTTCCCGATGGACGCCTTTCACGACGCCGCGCACTTTCCCGAAATGCGGCGTAAAGAATGTGACGATGAGAGAGCTGGAGCGGAAAGGCGAGGTTTTAAGAACGAGCGCTTCGGTTTTATGAATGCTCATGGAACCTTAAACGCTTTTCTTTTTGACGCGTTTGAGGATCTGACCCTGTTTACGGTGCATGGTCTTCGAAGTTTTCCGGTTCTTATCCTCATAGCCCATCAGATGCAGAATGCCATGGCATAGGCAATAGTGGAGCTCTTCTTCGAAGGTGTGCTCATACTCTTTGGCCTGGGACCGGATGGTGGGCAGGCAAAGCGCGATATCGCCGAGAAAATCGGCGTTATCCCGGCCAGGGTTTCTTGTTTGCGCGCGGCCACGAGACTTTTTTTCGCTGAAGGCCAGCACATCCGTCGACCAGGCGTGCCGCAGATAACGCCGATTGAGACGCCGCATCTCAGGACCGTCGACTAAGAGGACGCTTAAAGCGGCCTTTTTAAATCCAAGATCGCTTAGGATCCGCGCCGCGATTTTTTTAAGTTTGGCCTCGGACACCTTGATCCTCGGGCACTCATGTTTCAGGAGGATCTCATGCGCCATAAGAGGGTCTCATGCGGGCATTCGGCATCGAAAAGAGCGGTCAGGATTCGTCCTGGGTTCTTTTGCGCTCATGTTTTTCATAGGCCTTGATGATTTCCTGGACGAGAGGATGGCGCACGACATCGGTTTCATTCAGGTAGATGAACTGAATATCAGGAATATCCGCCAGAATACTGCGGATCTCGACTAAACCGGATTTTTTGGGAGACGGCAGATCGATCTGCGTGATATCGCCGGTGATCACGACCTTGGAGGTCTGGCCCAAACGCGTCAGGAACATCTTCATCTGGTTGTGCGTGCAATTCTGCGCTTCATCGAGGATCACATAGGAATCATTAAGCGTCCGCCCGCGCATGTAAGCGATCGGGGCGATCTCGATCGCGCCGCGTTCCGTATAGCGCGCCACCTCGTCGAATTCGAGCATATCATAAAGCGCGTCATAGAGCGGACGAAGATAAGGATTCACTTTGGCGGCAAGGTCTCCCGGCAGGAACCCGAGGTTCTCCCCGGCTTCTACGGCCGGGCGCGTCAGGATGATCCGGGCCACGTATTTTTTCTTAAGCGCTTCCACCGCCGCGGCCATGGCCAAATAAGTTTTTCCGGTACCGGCGGGCCCGATCGCGATCACGATATCGCGCGCTTGCATCGCTTTTAAGTAAGCGAGTTGGTTCTCGCTTCGCGCCTGGATCACTTTTCCGCGATGAAAGAAATGGATCCCTCCGCTATGGGGCGGGGCTACGTGAGTTTCTTTTTTAGAGCCGGTTTCCGCCGGCGATCTCTCGATCAATTTGCCGCCCTTGCGCTGCATTTCAAGGAGCCGCACAAAAAAACGGTGGGCATCTTCGACATTCTTCTTATCGCCCATGATCTTGAGCCGGTCATTACGGGCCACGATCTTAACGCGATGGTCTTTTTCGGCCTGACGGATATTCTGGTCCAGATTGCCGTAAAGCGCTCTTGCCTCTTCATTAGAATGCAGCTTGATGATCTTTTGCAATGAGGGCCCCTTTCGTCGTTAGGCTTTTTTAGGGTGATGCAACCACATCTTTTTCGCGTCGAGATTGAGCTCCTTCAGCTGCCGTTCGGTCGCGGGCGACGGCGCATCGGTCATCAGGCATGTTCCTTTCTGGGTCTTGGGGAACGCGATCACCTCGCGGATGGATTCGCGGTTCATAAGAAGCGTGATGAGCCGGTCCACGCCGATCGCCAATCCTCCGTGCGGCGGCGCGCCAAAGGTGAGCGCCTTGAGCAGGAATCCGAATTGCGCTTCGGCCTGCTCGGGCGTGAAATTCAGGAGCTGGAAGATCTTGGATTGGACGGCTTGATCATGGATACGGATACTGCCGCCGCCTGTTTCCGTCCCGTTGATAATGAGGTCGTAAGCGCGCGCCCGGGCCTTAAGCGGCTCTTTATCAAGAAGCGGCACATCTTCCGGTTTAGGCGACGTAAAGGGATGATGGCACGCGTCGCAGCGTTTTTCCTCCTCATTCCATTCAAAAAGCGGGAAATCCACGACCCAGAGGAGCTCGAACTTCCCTTCCGGGATCATTTTGTACTTTTCGGCGAAGGAACAGCGCAGCGCGCCTAAAGCGATCACGGCGGTTTTGAATTTATCCGCAACGATAAAGATGATATCGCCTGTTTTCGCGCCGGCGGTTTCGATGATCTTTTGAATGCGCGCCGCGTCAAAAAACTTCTGGATCGGAGATTCGGCCTGCGCAGGCCCCGTCACCTTGAACCATGCGAGTCCTTTAGCGCCGTAATCCTGCTGGAGCCATTTGGTCAGATCGTCAAAATCCTTGCGCGAGAATTCCACGCCGGCGGGCGGCGTCAGGCACAGCCCCCGGATCTCGCCCCCGTTTGCGATGGTTTCATCAAAAACCCGGAATCCGCTTTTTTCAAAAACCGGCGTAAGATTTTTGATCTCCATCCCGTAGCGAAGATCCGGTTTGTCGCAGCCATACTTGTCCATCGCTTCCTGATAGCTCATGCGCCGCAGCGGCAGTTTGATATCGATCTTTTTAGCGTGTTTAAAAACATGCGCGATCATGCCTTCCACGACGCCCATAATGTCTTCCTCGCCGATGAAGGACATCTCGAGATCGATCTGGGTATGCTCGGGCTGGCGGTCTTTGCGAAGATCCTCGTCGCGGAAGCAGCGCGCGATCTGATAATAGCGGTCGTAACCGGAGACCATCAGGATCTGCTTAAAAAGCTGGGGCGATTGCGGCAGGGCGTAAAAGGTGCCGGGATTGAGGCGCGCCGGCACGAGAAAATCACGCGCTCCTTCGGGCGTACTTTTTGTCAGATAAGGCGTCTCGACCTCGATAAAACCCTGTTTATCGAGATATTCATGAACAAGTTTAAGGACGCGATGGCGAAACGTGAGGTTTTCGACCATTTCGCGGCGGCGGAGGTCTAAGAAACGGTACTCAAGCCGAAGTTCCTCGCCAACGCTTTTTTCCTCGAGCTCAAACGGCAGCGGCTGGCAGGTATTGAGGATCTCGATCTCTTCGGCGACAAGTTCTATCTCGCCGGTCGGGATCTTGGCATTCACGGTGCCTGCCGGGCGGGCCTGGACCTTTCCTTTGACGCGAACTACGAACTCCGAACGCAGTGATTCCGCTTTTTTATGCATGTCGGCGCTCATCTGCGTGTTGAAGACGACCTGCGTAACCCCATAACGGTCGCGAAGGTCCACGAAAATAAGATTCCCGTGATCGCGGCGGGTATCCACCCAACCGGTCAAAGTTTCCCCTTTTCCGACAAAACCTTTATTTAACTCCCCGCAGGTCACTGTTCTTAGCATGATCTTAACGCCTCTTCAAATTTGAATAAAAAATCTTTCTTTAAAATGTTTTCTTGTTTCCTTGCGTTTAAATCCTTGAAGGCGACCGTCCCTTTTGCCGCTTCATCTGAACCTATGATCGCCATATAGCGGACCCCGAACTGGTTCGCTTTCTTGAGGTGAGCATCCAACCCGTAAACACCGGGTGTTTTCATGCAGCGATAACCTCGCTTGATGAGTTCGCTGACAATGTCAGTAACATAGCGTTCGACCTCCGGACTATTTGCGATCGGAGCGATATAACAATATCTTTGAAAGATGAGTTTTGCGAAATCAGGATTTGATTTTTCCAAAGCAGCGATCAAGCGTTCTACCCCCAAACTGAATCCCGTTGCGGGGGTTTGTTTGCCGCCAAGGTCTTGATAAAGACGGTCATAGCGGCCGCCGCCTGCGACGGCGTTCTGCGCGCCGAGCCCTTCGGCCGTGATCTCAAAAACAACGCCGTTATAATAATCCAGGCCGCGCACAAGACGCCTGTTGATCCGGTACGGGATCCCTTCCGTTTTAAGTTTTTCTTCCAACGATTTGAACGATTCGCTTAAAGGAAAAAAATTCTCCCAGGGAGCCGATTCGATCACGGGCTGGCATTCTTTGATCTTGCAGTCAAAAACACGAAGCACGTTCTTTTCAAGCCGCCACTGGCAATCCTTGCAAAGCCTGGATCTTTCTTTCGAGAAATATTCAGTAAGCGCTTTGCGCACTTTCACCCGACCTTCTTCTTCGCCGAGATCGTTGAGATTCAACTGTATGTCCGAAAGTCCCACGTATTGGAGGAATTTGTAAAGCAGCGCGATGCTTTCAAGATCGGCGGCGGCGCCTTCGTTGATGATCTCGACACCGATCTGGTGGAATTGGCGTTTGCGGCCGGCTTGAGGGCGTTCGGCGCGGAACATGGGGCCGATATAATAAAAACGGAGCGATTTAGCCTGAGTGAGAAGCCCTTTTTCGACCACGCAGCGGGCTACCGACGCCGTCATCTCGGGCCGGAGCGTCATCGAACGCTTGCCGCGGTCTTCGAAGGTATACATTTCCTTATGGACGATATCGGTCGACTCGCCGATGGAACGCGTGAAAAGTTCGGTGGGTTCGAGAAGGGGGGTGCGTATTTCTTTAAATCCCGCGGCTTCGAAGAAAATACGGGCTTTTTCTTCGACCCATTGCCATTTTTCGATCTCGCCCGGAAGGATGTCGTCCATCCCGGGGAAACCTTGGAATTTTGCCGTCATAGACTGCGGTAGCGCCGCCCTTTCGTTCTGAATGATCGCCGCATGTGAATATTTATCATACTAGAAGAAGAAGCGTATTTCCACAACATGGAAATACACACTCCTCGCTTCAAGCGGTACCAGAGAACTTTTTCGGAAAGAGTCCCTTGATTAGAAGCTGAATTTGCGGGACTTGGACATGCGGGATTTACGACGCCTTTTCTCGCTGGGCTTTTCGTAATTCTTCCGCGCCTTCAGGATCTTCAGGATCCCTTCGCGTTCCATCTTTTTTTTCAGGCGCTTCAGGGCCCGCTCAAGCGGCTCGTGATTTCCAACGTCAACTTTTAGCACTCGTTATTCACCCTCTCTGGTGTGGATTGATGAGGGCGGTATTATACGGAAAAGCCGCCGCGTGGCAAAGAAAATAACTGGGCTTAAACGGCCCCGCCGCAAAGATGTAGCGATTTTCTCCGGAAGCCATTAAAATACCGCCCCATGTTCCGCCAATACCAAGAAGCGTTGATTCGCCTTTTCTACCCCGCCGCGTGCGAGATATGCCATGCCATGCTGCACCTTGAAGAGAACATTCTCTGCCGGGATTGCGCCGGGCGCTTGGATGTTTTGAGCTGGCCGATGGAAGAAACCTTAGTCGAAGAGCGCTTCGAGCATCTGGACCATGCCTGGGCCCTTTATGCTTACGAATCCCCGCTCAAAGAGCTTTTGCATGGCGTGAAGTACGCAGGAAAGGATTATCTCTTAAAAACATGTCGTGAAAAAATGATCCGGCTGGCTCAAGCCGTGACTTCGGATTTCTGGTATGACGCCATCCTTCCCATCCCGATCGACCGCCTCAAGCTCGTTAAAAGGCATTTTAACCAGGCGGAGATCCTGGCCGAGATGATCGCCCCCTGGCTGACGCCCCCTCTCAGGCTTTCCCTGCTTGCCAAACGCCATTCCATTCCCAGCCAGACGGCGCTAACCCGGGAAGAACGCGCGATCAATGTTTATGGCGCCTTCCGGCTGAAGGACCCCCGCCGCGTCGCGGGCGGATCGTTCCTTCTTTTGGATGATGTTCTGACCACCGGCGCGACCGCGAATGAAGCGGCCCGGCTCCTGAAACACCACGGCGCCAAGCGGGTCGACTTCCTGGCCCTCGCCAGGACCGTGGCGCCCGAGGAAAAAAACAGGATCCTAAGCGTCGCTCTCCGGGCTCCCTTAGGACGGGGGCACTGTAAACAATGCCCCCACGCAAAAACAGTTTGAGATTCGCCCCGCAGACGGATAAGATACCTGCGCTGTGCCAGTGACGTTATTTTTAAATGGGCGGCGCTAGCCTCTTAAAACAAATCCATAAGGAGAGACCCTTTTGAAGGTTTTAGACCGGTACCTGGTGCGGGAGCTGATCTTCCCCATCGTTTTCTGTTCCCTGACGCTTGTATTCCTGATCCTTGTGGCGGACCTCTTCGATAATCTTGACGAGCTCCTGAGAAATAAGACGCCGGTCCTGATCATCCTGCGCTATTACCTTTCCCTGATCCCGATCTCTTTTACCCAAACTATCTCTTGGGCGGTCTGGCTTGGCACGATCTTCCTTTTGGTCCACTTAGGCCTCCACAATGAACTGATGGCCATGAAAGCGGCGGGGCTTAAGATCCTGACCATCGTCCGGCCGATGATCTTCCTGGGGCTTTTACTCGGGATCATTACTTTTTTGGTGGCCGACCGCGTCGTTCCGCCGACCTATCGCACCGCAAACGAACTTCTTGAGATCTATATCGAGAAGAAAAAAGGCGCCAAAGACCGGAAGGTTTTCAAGAACGTCACTTATTACAGCGGCGGGAACACGCTTTATTATTTCAGGAAATTCGCCCCGAAAACGAAGACGGTGGAAGATGCGATCATCATCTGGCTGGATCCCGTCACGCATCACACCACCCAAAAGATCTTCGCGCAAAAAGGCGCCTGGGCCGAAGACCACTGGGTCTTTGAAGGTGTGACCGAATATCAAACGGATGTCCAGGGCGACGTCCTCGGAAAACCCCAGATCATTCCCCAAAAAAGTTACCCCGATGTCACGATCACGCCGCGGGACCTGATCAATACGGCCAGCGACAGTGTTTTTCTTTCCTACCATGAACTGAAATATACGATCGAAAAACTCAAAGAGAACGGCATCGCCGTTTATTCGGAAAAAGTCGATCTTTATAGCCGTCTGGCGGCGCCCTGGAAAGGCGTGGTCATGCTGCTGCTGGCCATTCCCTTCCTGGGCTCGGTGCGGAACCGGAAAGCCATCGCGATGAGCGTCCTGATCTGCGCGGCCTCGGTATTCGCATTCCACGTAAGCGACGCGGTCTTTCTGGCTCTTGGAAAATCGGGGCGGCTTTGGCCTTTTTTAAGCGCGTGGGGCGGGAATATGATCTTCGCGACATTCGCTTTTTTTAAACTGGAAAAAGCGAATTACTAAATCCCCTCGTTCGCCGACGCCATGGCGGCGTCCAGATCCCTCTGCTGGGCTTCTTCAAGCGATTCTTTGCTGACCTCCATCTCCGAATTGTCAAAAGAAGGAAGGGCGATCGTTCCGCCCATGCGGGGCGTGGCCGGCATGGTGGCTCCGCGGCCGAAAAGCGAAGCCATCGTGGCCTGGGCCTGGGAGATCTCCTGCGAGGAAGGTTCAGGGTCCGCATCCCGGACAACCGCGAAAGCGGCGGGCGCGGCGGACAAGAACAGAAGCATAAAGCAAAATTTCCGGATCACCGGGTTGTTTGGCCGAAAGAACATGAGGTTCAATACCGCCTTCTTTGGGATTAGATCTTGGTGCCGGACGGGATATAAGCGCCTTTCGGGATGATCACGATCCCGTCACGAATATAATAATGATCCTCGTCTTTTTCTTCGAGGCCTTTGGCGTTCGTGATGCTGACGCCGTCCCCGATCGAAACGTTCTTGTCGATAATGCAATTTTCGATCACGCAGTTCTTTCCGACCCCGATACGGTTCTCCTGCGACTGGTCCGGCCATTCGTAGTAATCGTTACCCATCAAGATGCTTTTGCGAATGACTGTCCCGGGCCCCACGATCGAACGCAAACCGACGACCGAATGCTGGATCTTGGAACCGGTCAAAAGGCAACCCTCCGACATCATCACGTGATCCAGTTCGGTTTCGATGATCTTGGAAGGCGGCAGAAAACGCGGGCGGGTGAAGATGCGGCCCTCGGGGGATAAAAAGCTGAACGGCGGATTCGCGTTCGTCAGCTCAATGCTCGCCTCATAAAAACTCCCGATCGTCCCGATGTCGCGCCAGTAACCCGTGTAGACATGGCCGAAGACCTTGTAATTCTTGATGGCCTTCGGGATGACCTCTCTCCCGAAATCCTTCTCTTTTCCGGCGAGCACGTCAAGAAGCGCGTCCCGGTTGAAGACATAGATCCCCATCGACGCGAGATACATAGGGCTTTTCGCCTTGACCCGGTAAAGGTCGCAAAGCGGCTTGGGCATGGCAAAGGATTCTGTCGCGTCGTTCTTGGTCGGTTTTTCGAGAAAATCCGTGATCTGGCCGTCTTTCTGAAGTTTCATGATCCCGAAACCCTTGATCAAGCGTTCCGGCACCGGCACGGTCGCGACCGTTACATCGGCGCGCTGCATCTCGTGAAAGCCCAGGATCTCCTTGTAATTCATGCGGTAAAGATGGTCCCCGGAAAGGATCAAAAAAACATCGGTCGAGGCGGTGTGGTAATGAGGCAAGCATTTACGGACGGCATCCGCTGTCCCCTGGAACCAGTCGGTATTCTCGGTGGTTTGCTCGGCCGCGAGAAGTTCGACGCTGGTTTTCGTGAACGCTTCGTAGGGATAGGTCCGGTGGATATGCCGGTGAAGCGAAGCGGAATTGAACTGTGTCAGGACAAAAATGCGCCGGAGCCCCGAGTTGATCGCGTTCGAGATCGGGATATCGACCAAGCGGTATTTGCCGCCGATCGGGACCGCGGGTTTGGAACGGTAACTCGTGAGCGGAAAAAGCCTCTTCCCCTGCCCGCCGCCAAGGATCAAGGTCGTAACGCGGCGGCTCATATCAGGCTCGTCCCAAAACTTTCTCGTTCAAATTGCCTCCAAAGAGCCCTTCGAAAAGTGTCATTTTCTTCCATTAAAAGGGCGAGGCGTTCGCGCAATTTCTCGACGAGCGGCGCGCGCGACGCGTGGCGCTCATGATTCACAAAAAGATCGATCCGGCGGACATGCTCGTCGATCACGGCCATATTCTTGCGGATCTGGTTTTTGATGATGCGTGTTTCTTCGGCCGTAAAAGACGGGGATTCGCAATCCAGTTCTCTGGACTCCGTGACAGGAAGCTCGTGACCGACATGGAAGATCATACCGCATACCTCGCTATCAGGTTCGGCAATTCCCTGCCGAACTCCGTTTTCATATAGACCCGGGAACATCCGGCCTTCTCGGCCTCCGGTTTTACCATGATTTTCTCCTGCGTCACGAAACCCACCGCAGGGACACTCTTTAAATCGGCATTTTCGCGCAATTCTTTGAGCGCTTTAAATGCTTCGGCTTCGCATTTTTCAAAATCAAGGATCAGCAGAAAGGGCTTTTCACCCGCGGCCTGATCAAGAAGCTTCCGCGCTTCGTCAAAATTCCTGACGCCGACATGAAGCCCCGAGGCGCATTTTGAGATCTGCGATGCCGCATTCATGTCTTTGACCAGTGCGAAAACGCCGCGGCGCATTTTAATGGCGCCTGTCTTTAATATATCTTGTTCCACGCCTCGACCCCTGAAGCTTAGTCTGTTTTCTCCGCCGAATCAAGCCCGGGCGGGATGATTTTAGCAAGGATGGCGGCCTTTTGGATCGCATCTTCCTGCAGCGCGGGCGGGCCCTGGATAGCGCTAAGGGCCCCGATCGCCTCCTGCCACTTCTCCGCTTTGATCGCCTCAAGCGCCGCGCGGTAAGCCGCAGCGGCATTCTGGAGATAAGGTTCCGTAAATGTTTCGATCACCTCTTTTTTCTCGACAAGATCCTGCTGCAGGGGTTGAAGATCGGCCGTGGAAGAGGGCGCCGGCGCCATCAGATCCATCAGAGCGCGTTGAAGATCGGCGTCGATCGTGCCAAAAGAAGCGGGATAGGCCGGCGGCGCTTCTTGCGGGGCGGCGGCCTTGCGAAGCTCCTGGATCGCCCCGGTCATGGAGCTCGCGAGGGCCAGGGCGTCCTGCCATTTCTTTTGAGAGATCAGTTGCGCAAGTTTTTGATAATTCTCGCTTAACGCTTTTTCTTTGGCCCTTTTGCCGCTTTCCATAATGCTTTGGTTCATGGCGCTTACTTTGGACAGAGTGTCGTTGATGAAAGGCCGGAGCATGGTCAACGCGACCGCGCGGTGTTTTTGAAGATCGGTCGAATAAAGCGGAAATGCGAGCGATTCCATCCAGAGATTCCGGGCGGCAAGGATGTCCCCTTGGGTAAATGCGTCCGCCGCGGCAAGATATTTGGCATTAAAAAGTTCTTCGAGTTTTTTCTTATAACTTCGCGCAAAGGGCATCTTGTAGAACGCTTCCTGATCCGCGATCAATTTCTGGTATTGCGCGAGCGTCCAAACGGGCGAGGAAAGCTTTTCCGTCCATCCCGTCTGGAACGGAACGGCTTTGGAGAGGACCGCTTGTTCGGCGGGGTCCGGCTCGCGATCGGCTGGAACGGTCACTTCGCGGTAAAGAATTTCTTTATCTTTAGCTGAAAGAGAAGCGATCCCCGGCGCGGCCGCCACGGACGCCGGCGCTTTTCCGGTTTCCTTTCCGGGTTTTGCGAGCGAGATCACGGGTGATTTAGAGGACGACGCGCGATAGGCCTGCCAGCCCTTGAGCGCTAAAAAAGCCGCGGCGGCGAGAAGAACGACGAACAATAAGCTCCGCCAAAGAAAGGCCAGTTTTTTAGAGAGATTTCCTGGAGGGGCTTTCGTTCCCGCGCCGGAAACAGCTTTCCGGAAAGAAGCGGAAGCGCTTTTTTTAGTTAACGCCGCCTCGTCTTCCCGTTTGACCGAAGAGGTCCAGAAACAGAACGGACACTCCTTGGCCTCGGGAGTTTCGAGCTCGAATTTTTTACCGCAATGATCGCACAGAAACCGGTAGGACATAGGATGCCATTATGGCTTTTTTGGCAAAAAATTCCAGAGAATCTTGGAGGATCAGGCGAGGATCTTCTTGGCCGCGCCGTTCAAAAGAAGCGGCGGGATGTCGTCGGCCGGGATGGGCCGGCTGAAAAGATACCCCTGGATGATGTCGCAATTCTGGGATTTGAGGAGCTCAAGCTGTTCTTTGGTCTCCACGCCTTCGGCGACAACATCCAGCTTCAAGCTGTGGGCCATGGAAATGATCGCCTGCGTGATGGCCTGGTCGTCGGAATCGGTGGTCATATCCTTGACGAAGGACTTATCGATTTTGATCGTATCGATCGGAAAGGTCTTCAGATACATCAGGGAAGAATAACCCGTGCCGAAGTCATCGATCGAAATATGCGTCCCCATATCCTTCAGCTTGCGCAAAGTCTCTGTGGTCTCTTCTAAATGCTCCATGATGGTGCTTTCCGTCAATTCGAGATCAAGGTCCTGCGGGTCGATGCCGGTCTTTTTGATGACGCTGTCGATCATCTCCACCAGATTCGCATAGTGGAATTGGCGGGCCGATAAATTCACGGAAACACGCAGGTATTTAAAACCCTGCTGGTCCCAGATCTTTTTCTGCTCGCAGGCGGTCTTCAAGACCCATTCCCCGATCGAGTGGATCAGGCCTGTCTCCTCGGCGATCGGGATGAATTCCATCGGAGGGATGAACCCAAGGTCCGGATGCTGCCAGCGGATGAGGGCCTCGACTCCGATCGATTTCCCGGTCCGGAGATCGAGCTGGGGCTGGTAATACAACCGGAACTCATCGCGGTCAAGGGCCCGGCGGAGACTGTTCTCCAGCACGAGGCGTTCAAAGCTGTTGTTGGCGATCGCGGAAGAATAGAGCTGGAAACGGTCTTTGCCGCGCTCTTTGGCGATATGCATTGCGGCGTCGGCGTTCTTGATCAGGATATCGCTTGCTTCGCCGTCGTTCGGGAAAAGGGCGATCCCGATGCTGCAGGCCGTAAAGAGCTCATGCTGATGGATCAGAAAAGGCGCCTTGAAGGCCATCAGAATTTTGTTGGCGACATTCTCCGCATGGTCCGCCTTTACGATCCTGGGCAAAAGGATGATGAAGGTCCCGCCGCTGATGCGGGTAATGGTGTCGGAATCAAAAAGGGTTTTCTGCAGCCGCACGGAAACCGCCTTGATCAACTGATCGCCGATGGTATGGCCCAAGGTATCGTTAATGCGCTTGAAGTGATCCAGGTCCAAAGCGAGCACGGCGCCGATCTCTTTTTTGCGGCGCGCCTGCCCGATGGCCTGGTCCAGACGGTCGACAAAAAGCTCCCGGTTCGGAAGGCTTGTCAGAGAATCGTAGGAAACCAGCTGTTTGAAGCGCTCTTTTTCCCTGGTCCGCTCCGTAATATCCGAGATAACGCCGTCGACGTGGGTCACTTTACCTTCGGTGTTCTGAATGGCGCGGCCCTGGTCATGCACCCAGCGAAAGTCCCCGCTGCTGTGACGGATCCGGTAGTCCACACTGAAAAGCGACCCCTCCTTGACCGCCTTCCGGAACGCCTCCTGAAGCAACGGAAGGTCTTGCGGGAGGACCCTTTCAAAATAGGCGTCGATCGTGCGGTCGATAAAAACGGAAGACGGGAGGCCGGAGATCGCCATGATCATGTCGCTAATGAACTCCATATTCCATTTATTACTCTGCTCCAACGTGTAGCGGTAGACGGCGCCCGGGATGTTGGAAACGAGACTCCGGAAACGCTCGTCCCGGTCCTGCAGGGTCTGCTTGGAACGTTCATTCTCCTGGTAGTATTTTTGAAGCTCGGCCTGGACCTTGTGGCGGCTGATGGCATAACAAATGCTTTTGACGAGCAGCTCCCGGTCAAAGCTGCCTTTGGTCAGATAATCTTGTGCGCCAAGCCCGATGGCCCGGCCCGCCAGCTCGTCGTCATCGACGGAGGTCAGAATGATAACGGGCACTGAAGGAAAGGCGTTGTGAACCGTAGTAAAGCTGTGAATACCTTCGCTGTCGGGGAGCATCAGGTCTAATAAAACGATATCGATATCCCCGTCTTTGAGACGCTCGAGGCCGGACTGCATGTGCTTGCTGCGGATGATCTCAAAGACCGGGTCATGGCTTAAAGACAGACGCTCATTGACGAGGATGAAATAATTAGGATCGTCTTCGATCACAAGCACTTTGACCGGCTTTTTCTCCATAAAAATCGCCCTTCCTTACACAGTCAAAAATATCAATCACTAGCAATAGCTAGGTTTTTTCGTTTTCGGAATCCTCGTGAACAGTATAGCATAGTAATTCAAATATTCAATAAAATAAGATACTTTTTATTAAATTTTATTTAAAAAGCTGTTTATGAATTAATTATAGATTAATATTGCTATAAATTGATATTTATGATAGTTATTGCTATAAATTATTTGCCATTAAAAGACCTTGTTGGAGTGCATAAAAAATAGCGAGAACCAAGGCTGGTCAAAAAAAATGGGCACGCCAACTTCCCAGGGAGGAACGGCGTGCCCATTTTTCAGCATCCCATGAAAGATCTCATGGAACTTCGTACCGGATTGCTAACGCAATGACGCTTAATAGATCCGGGTCGCCTCAGTTTCGTCGACGGAACGCTGGATCGCATCGCTTGTCAACTTCACGGAGGTGCGATGATCCCCTTCCGAAACGGCCTTCGCGGTCACTTCCCATGTCGCTTTCTGCCCGGGGGCCAAAGCGGCTAGAGGAGCGAACGTAACGGTTTTGGCGCTTTCCGCCTTGCCCGCGGTGGGACCGCCCGACGACACATAGTCAAAATTTTCTTCAAAATCCACTTTCACGACGATATCCGAATCCACGGCATTTCCTTGGTTCGTTACCATCACATAGAACTTCTCCATTCCGCCAACCTGGACGGGATCTTCGGTATCCACCACTTCAAGCAGGATCGCCGGGATCCCCACCCCCGGACCGAGGCAAAGCACCGGGTTATAATCGGCTTTCGTGCAGGAAGTTGTCGCGCTGGGGCTGGATGCCACTCCCGTGATCGTGATGACTTTGGTCTCGTTGGGCTTCAGATAGCCGATATCCCATTCCGCAACGCGGCCGGAAACCTTGGTCGCCGAAGGATTGGCGGATTCGATCTTGTAGCCCTCGGAAACCCTTTCGATCACGACGACATCCTCAAGAACGCAGGAGGCCTCGTTGGTGACCTTGATCGTGTAGGTATAGGGCTTCCCGACCACGACCTGGCCCGGCATTTCCTTATCAACCCTCAATGGGCTGGAGGAAAGCTCGCAATCATCGCATCCGATCGTTCCATGCAGCATTCCCTTGGTTGCAGGGGCCTTCGCTGGGGCCGCCTCTCCGCAACAGGACGCGCAACCGGAAAGGGCAAAAGCGATCGCGACCATGAAAACTAAAACACAAATGTTCGCCACCGTTCTCTTCATTTCTAACCTCCTTGTTAAAGGCAAAGACACGAATAGCGTGTCCCGCCAACGCGGGGCACGCTATTCAGCGATGCGATTAAATTACTTCGAAGAACCGCAACCGCAACACGTGGCGAATTGGACGCCATCATCGGGAAGCGGTATATCAAATACTAGAGGGAAGGTCAGCAGCTGCAAAGCGCCGCCCACTTCATTGACTACGGCATCCGTGAAACCTTTCCCGATACCTGTCCAGACGCTATCGCAGGATTCGCATTTGCGCGCCCCTTTGATCGGCTCAAAGAAAATATCCGTCCAGCCAAAAAGGGTGTTGATCACGCCAAAACGCAACTTCCCCGACATGCGATCGTTGTAATTATCCTCCTGCGTCCAAGGACTGGCCGCGAAGCCCGTCATTGGCGCCAAAAATAATCCTGCGATCAGGAAAAAAATCATCATTTTCTTCATGGCCTTCTCCTTTTTTTTTGCGGTGCAGGTTGAAAAATTTTCGCATTCAAGAGAACAGCGTTTTTAGTCTACGCCTATGAGGAGATGGGGTCAAGATGTTTTGAAAATTTTGCCCGCTTTATTTTTGACGGGGATTCTTGTAGAATGACGCGCTTTCGATCGGATCCTTCTATTGATATCGGCTTGGAAACATTTGATTTTTTAATTAAAATGAGAATCAGTGCTGGTGTAGCTTCCGCCTCCGCAGAAATCCATGCGGAGGACGGATCCGTCCTGAAAGATACCTTCAGGCGGACAGGGGTTATAAAACTCGGCGTTCTTTGTCATGGTAAGATTTCGTTTTTGCTGGTGTAGCTCAGGGGTAGAGCAGCTGTTTTGTAAACAGCGGGTCGGGGGTTC
>ENA-UOWG01000428-UOWG01000428.1-activated-sludge-metagenome-genome-assembly--contig:-NODE-428-length-56286-cov-7.245327_pt1 | contig 56286 bp, 16 predicted proteins | sample MGYA00238147_ERZ761563 | MGnify/ENA primary metagenome ERZ761563 (study PRJEB28884, sample SAMN05720216) | anaerobic digester metagenome | isolation source: active sludge of municipal...
CGGCCTTAGTCGTGGTAATCCGCATCGGACTTCCGGTGGACCCGCTGGTCTGGAACTTCGCGCCGTTCTGTTCTGTCCAATTCCCATCGACATAGATATGTTTGTCGGCCGCATTGAACGTCCCGCCGCTCAGAGTAAAGTTACTGTCCGTCTCAATATCGGTGAGGAGCGTCACGGTGGTCGTGACGTTGACCTCAAAACGATAGAACGGGTGCCCCAAAGCCGTGATCGTTCTCGCAGACCCGATATCGCCTCCGGCGAAAGTGACCGTGCTGGTCCCCGCATCAAAACCGCCTCCCGTCTGCAGCCAGCTTCCGTAGACGTTCAACTGAGAACCGGTGATTGTCATGGTTCCCGTTATGATTTTCAAATCGTTCACATTCTGGGATGCGTCGATGATCGCCACCGTGCTGGAAGAATTCACCTCGAACGAAGTGGGGACATAACCACTCACCGTTTGATGAGAACTGCCGTCCATGACCAACCGGGCGGCCGTCGTGCCACTGAAATTGCCGCTGAGGTTGCAATCATAATCACCGGCCACATTCATCTTATAGGCCCAGAAGTTAAAAGCCCCGCTGTTCAGCGTCACATCGCCGTTCACATCCACATCGGTCACCATCGTCAGTTGGTTCGTCCCCGACTTACTCAGCGTCATATTCCAAAGCGACCCCCACCCTAAAGACAAGTTGGAACTGGAATCGCCGTCAAAAACGACCGTGCTGCTGTTGGCGGCGATGGAGCCGCCGGTCAGAGTGAAATCCCCGGCGAACGTATGCGACACATTATTGAGCACCAACGTTCCGTTCGTGAGGGTGATATTTCCGTTGACATCCAACCCCAACACGCTCGAGGAAAGAGACAGGACTTGTCCGACGGTCTTATTGACGACCACCGTATCGAACTGGGCCGTGCCCCCCATCAGATCGATGGACGAGTTCCCGCCGGAAAACGTAATCGTGCCGCCGGACATCGTGAAGTTTCCGCCCGTCTGAATGAAGTTCGCCGGAGACAGCGTATGGGAGTTCCCACCCATATACAGGTTGCCCTGGGCCAAAGCGATCTTCCCCGTCACCGTCAGCGGATCGTAGACAGAGAGGGTCCCGTTTGATTTATTGACATACACGTTGACCAGATTCCGCGCATCCCCGCTGGCACGGAACTCCTGATCGGAAGACCCGTTAAACGTGATCGTGGAACCGGTCTCGGTGAAAGCGCCCGTCCCCTGCGCATAAAGATCTCCGCCCACGGCGACATCCCGATTCGTGATGATAAAAGTGCCCGAATTAAAATTGAGGTCGTTTCCGATCTTCAGGTTGCTGTCCAACGTAAGGTTGAACGCGCCTTTATTGATGTCCAAATTCCAGAACTGACTGGACGTGCTCGCCATGTTCAATCGGGACGTCCCGGTCCCCAAGACGAACTTACCCGCCGTGGCGGTCATGGTGCCGCCGGTAATGGAGAAGTTCCCCAAGACCGTATGAGTGGAGGCGCCGGGATCCATCGAACCGCCGCTGATCGTCAAGTTGTTATTGACCGTCAGATTCGACAACACCGACAGCGTCGCGGTGGAATCCTTATTGACCTGCAAATAAGTGAATGTACTGGAGGGAGCCGTCCAAAGAGACGCCGACGCTCCGTTGAACTGGATCGTGGAGACGCCCAGATCCGTGAAGGTGCCCGAGCTGATCATATTCCCGCCGAAATAGCCGCCGTGCCCGTTGAAATCCACCGTGGTGAGGGAGCTGATCGACACATTGCCGCTCACCAGCAACGTCGCGGCGAAATCGACCGTCCTTGCTCCGGTCGAGGTGAATGTCAGGTGTTGAAAGCTATCGTTCAGATTGATCGTCTGATTCGCGCCGCCGTAAAGCACCCACTCGCCGGTAGGAGTCCATGCCCCTGTGAAATCGGCCATGTCTCCGGCCAAATATATTTGCTGTCCGTTCGTATTGAATCCGCCCAGGGCACTTCTGCCGAGGTCCCCGTTGATCCGCAAGGTGCTTTCCGGCGTCAACATGGCGGTATCCACCCTTACATCCCGGAAAGAGTTTCCGGCCTGTTGGGTGACGTAACGTATCCCGCTGGACAAGAACGTGACCGTGCTCGGCATCAGTCCGAACGTCGCGCCGGGCAATTCCCGCCAATTTCCGGTGATACCCAGGCTGTCTCCGGCTTCCACCGATAGGTTTGTCGCGGATGTGACAAAATCCTTGAAAGTAATGGCCACATCCCCGTAGGGCTGCGAAATGATCTGATTGCTACCCATGAAATAGAACGTCCCAGACGCCATTAGAGTGGATCCACTGGCGACCTGCAAGTCACCGAGAAGATAAATCGTCTTCCCGTTCGCATCGAATGTGGACTGGTCCATCGCCTCGACCGCCGCATAGAAGATACCGTCCACCCGCATGTCGCCCTGGGCGGTGACGCTCGCATCATAGATGGCAAAATCGTTGAAATGCTGGTTGGCTCCCGGTTCCGCCATGGAGATCCCGATATCCGTGGCGTGCTCGAATATGAAAAGCCCGGTGGTGGGACGGAACAACGCACCGGCCCCGATCGTGAAATTTCCCTGGACCGTGACAGATCCCACGGACGGTTCGAATTCCCCTGATTGAATATTGAGGTGATCGCGAACGCCCAGACAGGACTTCAGGACCACGCTGCTGGAGCAGGTGACCGTGAACGAAGACACCGTCATCAGAGCCTCGGAGTTGGCCCGCCCGACCCGTTGGGGACCCGCGCCGTCAAACATGAAATGGCCTGAATCCAACACGACGTCAGAGGTGCTTTCATCCAACGTGAAATCACCCCGGAGCCGATGGACGAAACTACCCGGTAGAATGTGTAGAACGTTCCCGGAGTTGTTATAGATGTTCAGCGTCTGTTCAACGGTCAAATCGCTGTTGAAGACAACGTCGTGAATTCCCGACGTCACGTTTTTACTGATCTCAAGCTCGTTGAACGGATCGACGATCTGGACGGTTGTGGTCGTGCCGCCGACCTCATAGCCGTTGAGCATGATCGTCCCCGCGCCGTAACCGATCGACCCGGCGAGCTGCACATAATCGCCGCCGACCTCGTGTGTAAAATCGCCCGTGGCGAAGTTACCGCCTTGAACAACAAAGTTTCCACCGATCTTCAGCGGGGAAGCCGCGGTCAAGACATTGCCCGTTTTATTGACCACCACATTATTAAAAGTGCTGATATCCGCGGCCCACACCGTCTGCGCGTTGCCCCCCACAAATGTCATGGTGCTCATATTGGAGAACGTCCCCGAGGAGACAAGGTTCCCTTCCATCTGAAGTAAAGTCGAGTACATGTCGACCGTGGAATATGAACTGACCCACAGAGTCCCGTTCGAATAACCGACAGACAATCCATTGGGGAAACCCACCGTCCGCGTCTGGGTAGAGTGAATGACGAGGTTTTGAAAATATCCTTCCGTGATGGACTGATACGACGGGCCATCCAATGTCCATGTGCCCGATGGGCTCCAGGTTCCGACATCCGCCATGTCACCGGCCAGATTCACGTCGTAATTGTTCGTATACATGTTCAACCCGCCGACACCCGCCGATAACGATCCGTCGATATCCAGGTCCGACATCAGGTTGATCACCGACCCATCCCCGACGACCTGACCGAACTTGTTCCCGGCCAATTGAGTCACGTTGCTCGTGGCCCCGCCGACAAAAGTCACCGTGCTGCCCATGAGGTTGACCGCCCCGTTCAACTCTTTCCAGTCCCCATAGATCTTCAGGTTGTAGCCCTGAGCCAGCCCCATACCGAAGCCGCCATCAACGACGAGATTCTTAATGTTGACATCCAGGTTGGGGGTGCCATAGAAACTGCCTATATTCGTGCCACTGACAAAATAGAACGTTCCCGATGGGATCAACGTATTGGAATCATAGACGGACAAGTTTCCGCCCAGGTAAACAGTGTGGCCGTTCGGGTTGAACCGCGTGGAGGACACGGGAGCGATCCCCGCTTCCAACTTACCGGTGATGCGAAGATCGGTCAAGGCCGTCACGCTGGAAGATCGGACTTCAAACACACTGAAAGATTGCGAGGGAGAGTCCAGCAATGAGACATATTGAACGACACCTGCATTGTTCTCAAATGAGATGGTCCCGGTGGACGGATGGAACTCCACACCCGACAGGGCGGTGAAGTTCCCTTTCACCGTATGAGTGAACGTGCTGGGGTTCCATTCCCCGGTCGCCACGGTGACATCGCCGGTGAAGATCGTTGGAGACACAGAGACCACGCTCGAACCAGCCACCGTGAAACTCGTGATCTGCAAAGTCGTATTGCTGTTATTCCGCCCGAACAGCTGGGTAGACGAACCGTCGAAACGGAAATTACCGCTGGAGACCGTCACCCCGTTCGTCCCGCTATCCGCATCCAATAGGAAGTTCTTGCTGAACGTATGGGTGTATGTGCTGGGAGCCAGGATCAACTCCCCCGTCCCGGTATTTTCAAGATTAAAATCCTGCGCGACCTTGATGGGTCCGTCGAATTGCAGGGTATGGGTCATGGCCGGCCCCACGTTGAACCCGACCATCAGGTAATTGAACCCGGCCCCGTTCGCCAATTGAACCCGCGTCGTCCCGCCGGCTTTATAACCATCCAGATAGATGCTCCCGGCGTTTGGAATGAAATAGCCGTCGCTCTGCAGAAAATCGCCCGCGACATAATGACTGAAGTTCCCCGCGACGAACGTCCCCCCCTGGATCAGGAAATCATCGTTGATGTCCAAGGAGCTCAGCGGGGTGAGCGTGGCTCCGTCCGTCTTTGAAACAGCCAAGACATTGAACGTGGTCAGATTTGTCGTGAACACTTCGGACGGGAACGACCCGTAGAACGTCATAGTTGAAACACCAGTCAATGTCCCGGAGCTATACAAGTTCCCTCCGAGCCAGGCGGACGACCCATTCAGACTGACCTGGGAAGCCGAACTCACCCACACGTCACCGCTCGCATTGAACGGATAATAAAAATTGACCCACGTGTTCTCCTCGTTGATGAACCGGACCTTATCGAACCAACCCAGATAAACGCTCACATTCCCGGAGGACGCGAACACCCACGTGCCGGCCCCGTCCAATGTGCCGGTGGAGTGATAGCAATTCCCCAGGGAGGTGATCGTCTGATTATTGGTATGGAAAGTCCCGGTCGACAGCGTGAAATCCCCGGCGATCCGAAGATCGCTGTTCGCAGTCACGCTCGTCCCGCTGGAGACGAGGTTATAGAAGGATGAACCGGACAAGAGCGTGATGGTCTGTGGATAGGTCTGGTTCACGAACCGGACCGTGCTGTTCCCGCTGGCGAACGTACCGCCCGTCTGTGTGAAATCGCCCATCATACCGTGCTCGTAGCCGCCGGCATAGAGAGTTCCCTGAACCAACTCCAACCAACTGGACAACGAATGGTTGTTCAAATACACGCCGTTGGGAGTATCAATCCTGATGTTCCCCAACGCCAACAGAGGGGCCGCTCCTGAAATCGTCTGGAACGAGAGGGAGGTATCCATCACGATCTTCGAATTTCCGGGGCTAATCACCCCTCTGTTCCAACCTTGGACCCAATTCCTGTTCAGATGCAACCAAGGATCCGGTTCCGCTCCGGAACTCATGTCCAGATTTCCACCATCCCACGTAAAATCCGCCATGACTGTGACCGTGCTCTTCAGGATCAACGTGCCCGAGGAGACCTGGAGGTTGTTGAAATAGCTTCCGGGCTGCATCGTCACCTCGTGATCCACGTCACCCACAAATGTGACCGTCCCGGTGTCACCATAGACCGGATGGAACACAGCACCCGGGTTCATCGTGAAATCGCCGCCCACCTGAACCGTGTAAGTGCTGGGGACGAATTCCCCCGTGGCGATGGTCAGGTCTCCGTTCACCTTGAGGGGCGAGATCAGGGAAATGCTCGTGCCGGCCACGGTGAAGCTGCTGATCTCCAGAGGATTATTGGGGCCCATCCGTCCGACATATTGCGTCGTGTTCCCGTCGAACAAAAAATTACCGGATGAGAGATGGAGCCACCAGTTATCGGCGACCTTGAAGTCTTTCTTGAACGTATGGAGAGCGCTTCCGGGCTCAAAGTAGAGATTGGCGCTCGCCATCAACGATGGCGCCAAAATAAAGTCCTGCGTCACCGTGATCGACCCGATGAACTGCAGGTAATGAGTGGCAAAGGACTGCACTTCGAAATTCACATCCAGATTATTAAACACGGATCCGTTCGCCAATCGGACCTCCGTCGTCCCGCCGTTCCGCGAACCATCCAACGAAATCGTGCTGTCCTCCGAATTAAAATACCCGTTGGACTGATAGAATCCTGCGCCCATCGTATGAGTGAACGGGCCCGCCACAAAGGTGCCGCCATCGATGACGAAATTGCCGTTACAGTCCAACGGCGACCGGGCGGTCACGGAATATCCGGGGTTCTTGTTTATGTAAACCACGCTGAGAGTGCTCCCGTTGGCCACGAAGAGATCCGTATGTGAAGAACCGCTCACATAGAGCGTGGCCACATTAGAGAGCGTCCCCGAGCTGTACAAGCTCCCGAACGGGTTCAATTGGAACCAATTCATATTGAACACCGACGTGGACGATATCCAAACATCCCCGCTCGTCACGATCGCTTGCATTGCGTTCAGGGTCCCGCTGGCCTTGAAGACCCTCAATTCATCGAATGTCCCGATCGAGACATCCGCGGTGGAGGAAGACACGAAGACCCATGTCCCGGATCCGTCGAAAGTCCCGCCGGTCTGGTATGCGCTCTTGGCGACCGTAATGGTCTGATTGTTCGTGTAAAAAGTCCCGGTCGAAAGAGTAAAATCGTTTGCGACCCACAGATCGCTGTTGGCCGTCAAGGTCGTGCCGCTGGCGACCATGTTATAGAACGACGACCCCGACAGAAGATTCACCGTCTGGTTGCCTCCGCCGAACCGCATCGTGCTGTTATCGCAGACGAAAGTTCCCCCTGTCTGCGAAAAATTTCCCCACATGTTATGGGTTGACCATCCGGAATGGAGCGTCCCCTGGGAGAGCATCATTTCGCTCACGTCAGTCCCGCCGTTGATGTATACATGACCTGCTGAGGCGATGTTGATTTTTCCCAACTTCAGAATCCCCGCGCCACCGGCGATGGTTTGAGAGGAGGCCGTTCCATCCATGACGATCCAACCCGTCCCCGGAGACAGGTTCCCACGATTCCACTCCTGGTTCCAATTCCCCTTCAGGTGCAACCAGGCATCCGGGTCTGTCCCCGAGGTCAAATCGATATCGCCGCCGGCCCACTTGAAATCACCCATCACAGTGACCGTGCTCTTCAGCAGCCATGTTCCCGACGACACCTCCAAATCGTTGAAATAGCTACCCGGCTCCATCGTCACATCATGCGTGACGTCCCCGACAAAGACGACCGCGCCCGAATCGATCAACACCGGATCGAACACCGTGCCGGGACTCATGGTGAAATCCCCGCCCACCGTCACCGTATAGGTGCTGGGAACAAATTCTCCGGCGGCGATGGTCAGATCCCCGTTCACTTTGATCGGCGAGATCAACGATACGCTCGTTCCTGCCACCGTAAAAGTGGTTAGTTCCAGAGTGTTCCATCCATTCGTATAACCGACCAATTGGGTCCCGGCGCCCCCCAACGTGAAGTTTCCAGAGGACATATACACGTCGCTACCAAAGATCCTAAAATTACCGTTGATCGTGTGGGAATAGGTACCGGGATAAACCTGGAGAGAACCACCCGTGCTGGCAAGCTGAAACTCGTTATTGACAATCAACGGGGTGTCAAACTGCAAATAATGCCACATGGCGGCGGTTATATTAAAGGAAGTCATCAAGTAACCCAGCCGGGAACCATTCGAAAGCTTGACATGACTTGTTCCCCAAGAGGGTCTATACCCGTCCAAATAAAGAGTCCCATTGTCATGTTCGAAATACCCATCACTCTCGATGAGAAAATCGCCCCCGACGTAATCTGAGTAGCCCCCCGCCATGAAGGTTCCACTCTGAACAACAAATGAACCGTCGACGTTCAACCCCGTATCAGCAGTCAATTTCGAACTACCTGTTTTATTGACGACAAAGCGATTGAACGTTGCCGAAGACAGCCCCACATCGACGATCTGGTCATCTCCACCGACGAAGGTGAAGGTGCTGGAATCCCCAGAGAAGAAACCATATGTCCTCTTGAAATCCCCATAGAGGTTGATCTCATTATTATTGGCATGGAACGTTCCGCTGGAGATCGTGAGATTCTTCAGTATCGTCAGCGGGGAATAGAGCTGGACAGTCGACGATGTGAGCAGTTCCAGGTAATAAAAGGAAGAGCCGGGCTGCAGGGAGATGCCGTGGCTCTGGTTGCCATCGACACGATAGAATTGGACCGTGCTGGTCCCGACATCAAAAAACCCTCCGGATTGCTGGTTCCAGTTACCCCGCACATACAACGTGTTGTTGCCACAATAGAGCGTTCCGGAACTGATGGTGATGTCGCCGCGCGTCCTAATATTGCTCTGCAAAGTCAAGGTTCCGGAACTCAGCCTGATTCCGGCCGGTTGGGCGTTCGGGGACGGCGTTCCAATCAGGTGGGCGGTATCCCCCACGAAATCGATATATCCCGAATTGATCGATATATCCGAGTTGTTGAACGTAGCCGTGTTAGAAACGAAGAAATTCTTAGAAACATAGAGTGTGAAATAATTGGGGGAATTGGCGCGAAAACTTCCGCCGGACTGGGAAAAAGTGTCATCGATCGAAATCGTGGCGCCCGTCTGGGTGACCAGGATGGAAGAACTATAGTTGGATGTGATCGTGATGGAAGCCAATTGGATAGACCATATATCCCAGTAACACACGGTGGAAGAGGTATCGAAGATTAGATGATCCCCGTTCGAGGGAGCGCCGAACGGATACCAGCTTGCAGCCGATGACGCCACATCCGTATCGTTTCCGATCCACCGTTTGGGAATGGGCGGCGTCTTGGTCGAGAGGGTCGTGTCGTAGGTGGTCGACGAGTTGGATTCGTTGAATGCATAGATGCGATAATAATAGGTCGTTTTGGGCTGAATGGCGGAATCGGTATAAGTGAGGGCGGTATAATTATCCGAATAATTGAGGAGGGTCGTGGTGCTGCCGGAGAAACCGGTTGTGGAACGGATCAGGCCCCACCGGGTATAGTCCGGGTTCCCGTTTCTCTCCCAGGAGATCTGGATGTTCGACGTGGACACGGCGACGATCTGACTGCCCGTCGGGGGACGCGCATAGGTGCAGACCCCCACTACATTGGATGATGAAACACCGAAAGGGTTGAATGCTTCCACATAACGATTATATGTGGTGTTCGGAGAAAGGTTATCCTCGATCCATCCCGTTGTGTCGGCGGTGATAGTGGACCCATTGACACAGACGTTCATCGTCGATTTGATGTTATATCCTCGTTCATCGTTGGTCATGCTCCAGGACCAGACGATGCTCCCGGTCGAAACCGACGGAAATGTGAGGGGTCCGACAGCCGAGGGGGTCGACCAAAACACGACGTTATTGGGATCAGATTCGTAGGCATACCCCGCCTTTGAACCCGTCGCGTTGACCATCTTCACATAACCCGGCCATTGAAGGTTGGATACAAAGACGTTGGTGGTGGCTGAAACGTCGAAATAGTGGTTCGTGAAAGCATATTGTGTCGTCCCCGAATGCATGATCTGCAAGGCGATGGCGTTTGCGGGCATGGGAGACACGAAGCGGACGTTATTCAACGCCGTTACCACCGAGTCCTGGTCGATCTGCAATCCCTGTAGATTCATCCCTGATATCGTCAATCCCGTGACGTTCAATGTCCCGCCGGCAATGCGGAAGTTATAGTATGCTCCCGGCGTTTGGATCACGTCCCCGGTGGAATCGGCATACAGCCCGCCTCCCGGCCCGAAATCGACGCTAGTTCCGCCGAAATTAACAACACCGTTCCCGGACCTCATATCGAAGGAACCGCCGTTATTCACATAGACGTTGTTCCCCTGGGAAGTATGGGTTCCATCCGCGATGATGTATCTCCCATTGATGTAGGTCTGTCCATACACAGTCAGCCGCGCACTGCTCGAAAGCGTGGTGGTGGCGCCCGGTTGGACATAAAATTGATTGGCGCTGTAGGCCGTTCCCAAACTACTGTTCCCCTCCATCCGCAACACATCGAACGTACATGTGCTGCTATAGATCTGTCCGTAAGCCACCACCGTCGAACCGGAGGTCAGGAATGGATTGGTTCCCGTGGGCTGAACCCACATAGGACCCCGGACCGTGAGTCTCCTGTTCGTGATATCCAGGGTTCCGCCTGTCGTTAACCCGTTCATGAGTTCGACATGGGTGGAAAAAGATATATACCCCGACTTATCGGCACAGTACATGTCGTATATCTTTTGGCTGGCGGGGAAATTAATGAATGAGCTGGAAGGTCCTGTCGGACGAAGCCATCCGTTCACAAAGGTCAACTGCGCCGAAGAGGCAATCGTAAAGTTCTTATAAAACGTGATCGTCCTCTGATCCTGATTAAAAACACCGTTCAAAACAGATAGATCGCCATACACGCTCACGCCGGACCCGGCCAACGTAAAAGTGCTCCCGTTGACCTTGTTCACTTCCAAGTCATAGAGGTAAGCACCCGACGTATTGTCCCATAACTGTGTCAACGTCCCGTCAATGATCCATCTCCCGTTCGAATAATAATAGGGATCCAGTCCTCCGGTGTTTGACGTACCGGAGATGTTCCCCCGAAAATTCACGGTGGACCCCGTCGTATTGAACTGGTGTCCGTCAACATAAACATTTCCGTTGACGTAAAGTCTCTCATTTTGACAATAGACTACGTTGTTGTATTGCCAGGCGGGATCCTGCATCCACAGATGCCAAAATGTCGTCGGCTGAGAGAGATTGATGTATTGATCCTGATCCCCGTTAATAAAACCGAACGTGCTCCCCGTCACATCAAAACGGGGGGTATTGACCGTCAGGTTATTGCTGATGGTGATACTCCCATATTGCACGTTAAAACTACTAGAAAAATCCATCGTCATCGCGTTGGTAAATATAAAGGACGATGTCCCGTTCAAGACACCCCCGTTCAGCAAGAGCGTCCCGGTGGATTTTAGGGTGACCCCCTGGGCCAACGAGACCGTGGCCCCGTTGACCGTGAAATCGGCATGAACCGTCGATGCAAAACCGACGGTCAACAAAAACCCCAACCCGAGGAGGGATTTTCCGCTCACACCCTTTTTGTGATACAACCTACATTGATCCATAAGGAAGACGTCAATAACCCCCGTTTATTCCCATCCTTAGAATTTGGTCACCATGGCGCGGAACGTGCCGCTGGCCGGATCCTGGGTCGCGGTATCATTGTTCAGGAACCGGATCGTGACGGTGTTCAGCGCGCTAACCCAGCCCATGAAAACACCGTTCGTCGTGATCGAGTTATTATCGATCCCCAACGAAACGACATCGCCCACGGCGGCCCCGGTCACGGTAATGGTCAGATCGGTCGAGGCGCCGGTAGTCGTGCTGCCGAAATCCAGCGTATTGCTGGCACTCAGTATGTTCAGAACCTTGGCCCCACCCGTCCCGACCACCAAGCCCGCCCCCGTCCCATCAATCGTCACAGTGCCGGAACTGACGGTCAGCTTCGTCACCGGTGAACTCGCTCCGATCCCGACGGACCCGGACGGGAAGATGACATTGCCCACCGTATAGCCACTGCGCGTCACGCGCATGGCCGCGCTCCAGTTAGTCCAGGCGTCGTCGGCGGAGACCAACTCGAAAGCGCCGCTATCCGCCTTCAGAACCCATCTTTTTTCGTCGGAAGAACTATCTGTGTCTTCGATCATCAGTTGGTCGTTTGAACCGGCGATCCGGACCAACGCATCGTCCGGAGCGAGCCCGATGCCGATCTTGCCGTCACTGGCGATGGACATGCGGGTCAAGGCCGTCCCGGAGCCGTCCGGAGTCGTCCGAAAATAGAGTTTTCCGGGCATGTCATTGGCTCCGCTGGGGGTCCCCCCCACCTCAAAACCGATGGCTGCTGCTTCGGCGTAATTCCCGTCCCCGCCATAGTTCCCTACGGCGCAAATATTCAGCAACTCATCCCCGTCCTGGACGATGGTGGGAGACGCGAGCGTTCCCCGCGCTTTGGCCCCGACGATTGATGTACCCGACGATTGATTGACGACCGTTTCCAGGATGACCCCGTCCTCCCATCCGCCGGCCGATCCCCGAATAAATAGTTTTGCCGCGGAACTATCAGAACCGATGCTCACCCATCCGATGGAAGATACGCAGAGACCGTATCCGGCGGTCGTATGGCTGGTGATGAGGATATCCTTATCGTTCGATCCGTCCTGAAAGATGCTCAAGCGCGATCCATAGGTATTCCCGCCGATCCCCAGATTCCCGTCAGAATCCACTTTCAGAACGTTGACCGAAAGACTGTCCTTGACGACGAACGACGTGGATCCGTCGTTGGAGTTCAGTTTGATCTCGGCGTCTTCGGCGCTGAGCGGGACCGCCAGAAGAACCGCCAGAGAAGTGATTTTGATGATGGACTGGATATTTTTCATTGTTTCCTCCTCGAAATATTAAAATCGCGCGCTCACGGTGATCTTGTGAGCATTGCCAAGTTCCCCGTAGGGAGTGAAAGCATAATCGATGCCATAACCGAACAACTTGAATCCGAGACCCGCCTCCAACCCGGTGAACCGCGTCATTTCACTGTCGCTCACCGTGCCCAACGCCGTTCCCTGCAACGCGCGCTGAGTGGCCTCCGGATGGAAGGCATATCCCATCCGCAACGCCAGGAGGTTGGCCATGTCGTATTCTCCACCGAAACGATAGGAGGCGCTCTTCTCACCGCGAACCCGGTCTACTTCAGTCGACAAGACGACGGGCCATGACCGCGGCATCCACGCCAGCCCGAGTCGCACCGTGCGCGGGAGCGGATAGGATTCGTCGACGAAACGAACGTTGGACCCGACGTTGGCCAGAACCAGTCCGCACCGAAGGCGGCCGAAAGTCTGGAGCACGCCGATATCGGCGGCATATGAACTGGCTTGACGGTCATCGATCCTCTGCTGGATGAATTTCCCGGTGATACCCAGAGTGGAGATCCGGCCGGGAAGCCGGATAAAGGGATGCGAATACGATATGGCGCCGACCATATCGCTGGCGCCGAAGGTACGTTCCGATTGGGCCGTATTACCGGAACGTCCTTCCATGTCATCTAACGAAAGGTAGGCCCCCGACACGCCCCACGCCGGGACCAAACCGGACGGTGAAGACCCCAGGGGATGGGCATAAGCGATACGGCTGACAGCGATATCCTGGATGTGGACGGAATGTTCGGCGAGGATCTCCTGCTTCTTCAACAGAGACATCCCGGCGGGGTTCCAATACGTGGACGAGGCATCGTCCGCCACGGCGACGAAGGATTCCCCCATGGCGGCCGCGCGAGCTCCTGTCCCAAGACGCAAAAAAGCCGCGGAGGTTGTTCCCGCGGCATGCGCCGTCACTGGAATGATGAGAAGGCAGAAAACCCCCTGGAAGAAAGCCCGGAGAGGAGGTCTAAACTTCATAAGGAAGGAATCCAACGACCACAACGACTCGGCATTTCGGCGTTAACCTCGCTGTGTTTCTGGTAGAACGAATGTTACCCAATAGAAGTTTATATATCAAGTGGGTATATGTCAATGTGACTTTGTGCACAAGGGAATGTGTTTTTTGTCACACAAAATACCCCTTAAAACCGTTCAATCCTCGTTGACGAGATTGAAAAACTGGTCCTCGTATTCGGAAAAAAGTCCGTATTCGTGAAGTTTCTTGCCCAACTCCTTTACATGGGAACGGTCCTGCCTGGCTCTCTGGAACAGTTTCAGGATGTCCCGGCGCCGACGGTTCATTTCGGAAAGATACGGATCGAACATCCCCCTCTCTTCCAGTTCCGTCACGTTCGTCTGGACAGAGCGCAGCGTCTCCTCGACGATAAATTTCATCAGGGAGACCTGCCATCCCCTCTCCGGGCCATGGATGACGGCGGACCGGCCGGCGTCCCGGGAGTCGAGGTCCTTCCGGATCTGCTCCGCAATAACCAGGGCCGCCGTGCGGTGAGAGGCCAATGACTTGGGTTTATTATCGAACCGATACTGCAACGTACGGAACGAATCCCCATACGCCTCGGACAGCCATTTTTCAAATTCGTGGGCGTCTTTCCCGAAACCCTGGAACTTTGCTTTGAATGAATCGCGGGTGATGATCTGTGGTCTTTCGGACAACACCAGCCCCGTCCGGACATGGGTCAGCGGCGGCGTTTCCCGGAGGATGGAGACGAGATGGTATTCGATCTCGCTCGAACCGAACGTTGAGAGCTTATATTTGGGGAACCGAAGTATCTTGGTTTGATCGATGATCTTACGAAAATCGTTATGGGTGGCCATGTCTATCCGTCCGATCCGCCTGCCAAAAACTTATTGGGGGGCTGTCTCTTGGGGTGGCTGTTCTTCTGTCGCAACGGTCGTTGTCGAAATCTGTGGAAGAGCCATCGTGTCGGGGGGAGGCGCCTCTTGGTAATCTTCATCCCAGAGGGGGATCTCCTCCTCGTTGAGCATGGCGCCTTCCGGCGGGATGGATTCGAGGGAAGGAGGGATCACATAGGTCACGTAGATGAAATAAGTGAGCGAGCCAAACAACGCGAAACCCAACAAGACAAAGAAGAACTTCTCAAATCGGCCCATGGGACTCTCCGGAAGTCAGTTTCGGATATTCTATTATGCTATTGTCCCGCTGGCAATAGCTTCGTTCGTGAAGCGACATTGAGTCGGGCCCGCCGCAAGATGTAAAATACGGGGAACACGATGAAAGACTCTCGGACGAAGATCCATTCGTTTTTTTTCTCGATCGCCCTCGCCGGCCTGACGATGGCCGCCCTGTCCGCCTCGTGGCTCATCGGGCGTTATCCCCCTCCGACGACGTTCTCCGAACTCATCCCGACGGGGAACCCTTCGGTCAAAGATGCGTCTTTTTGGAAAACGACTTGCGCCGGGGCCCAGTGTTTCCTCTGCCCGTTCAAGTGTTTCCTTCCCGAAGGGACGCGCGGGAGATGCCGCGTGAGGATCAACTCCAGCGGACGGCTCCGAACGCTGGTGTGGTCCCATCCGGTTTCAGTGCACGTGGACCCCGTGGAGAAGAAGCCCGTCTTCCATCTATTGCCGGGACGGTGGATCTATTCCCTGGCCACCGTCGGTTGCAACCTCCATTGCCAGTTCTGCCAGAATTGGGAGATATCCCAGTCCTATCCGGAAGCGGCGCCACGGGAAACGGTGTTCCCGGCCGAGGTAAAGATATTCCAGGCCCCCGACGGCACGCTCAGGGGGTCTCTGATCCCGGAGAAAACGTCCCTCCTCACCCCGAAACAAGTCGTGGAGGCCGCCTTGAAGACCCGCTGCGCCGCCATCGCCTATACCTATTCGGAACCCACGATCTTCTATGAATATGTATTCGAAACCGCCCGATTGGCCAAAGAAAAAGGGCTCAAGAACGTGATGGTATCGGCCGGATACATCAACTCGCGAGCCCTGGAGCAGTTGGCCCCTTATATAGATGTATATAAGGTGGATTTAAAGGGATTTGATGAGGATTTTTACAGAAAAACAGTGGGAGGAGAACTCAGATTCGTATTGAAAACACTAGTCGAACTAAAAAAACACGGTGTCATGACCGAAATCGTGAATCTGCTGGCACCCACCCTTAACGACGACATGGACTCGATCCGGCGGATGGCCCGGTGGATCCATGAAAATCTAGGACCCGATGTGCCCCTGTTCTTTTCCCGGTTCACCCCCCAATACCGGATGCAGAACATTCCCCCCACCCCTGTGGAAACCCTGGAGAAAGCCCGGCGGATCGCTCTGGACGAAGGGCTTCATTACGTGTATATTGGAAACGTGACGGGTCACGAAGCGGAAAACACATATTGTCCGACGTGCCATCGGGTCTTGATCCAGAGGCACGGTTACGCCGTTCTGCAAAATCTGATCGATAAAAACGGGAGGTGTCCGTATGACAAAACCAGGATTCCGGGGGTTTGGTCTTAGGTTCATGAGTCCCCAGACACTCGTCCCTTGTCTTGCGGCCTGTCTGATGAACAGCGCGACGGCCGCCCGCCCCTCCTCCGATGCCGACGGCGAAGTGCGTCCCCCGGCCGTGGCGGGACAATTTTATCCGGATCGTCCGCAGGACCTTTCGACCGACGTGGAAAGTTACCTCACCCGCGCGAAGAAAGCGGATCTCCCCGGACCGCTGGTGGCCTTGATCGTTCCCCACGCGGGGTACGCCTATTCAGCGCCGGTCGCCGCCATCGGTTACCGACTTCTCCGCGAAGGCGATTGGGACACCGTGGTCCTTCTGGGAGTAGCCCACCGGGTGTCCGTTCCCGGCGCGGCGATCCTCAGCCGGGGTCGTTTCTCCACACCGCTCGGTACCGTCCCCATCAACGAATCTCTTTGCCGGGAGATCAAATCCGCTTCCCCGTTGGTGCGGGAAATGCCCGACGCCCACCGGGAAGAACATTCCCTGGAAGTGCAACTGCCGTTCCTGCAGACGCGGCTGAAGCAATTCTCCATCGTGCCGATCCTCATGAACACGGAAGACCCCGAGACCTGCCAGAGGATCGGGCGGGCGCTGGGGCATGCGCTGAAAGGGAAGAAAGCCCTGATCGTCATCTCGACGGACCTGTCCCACTACCCCGCCAAAACCGTCGCGGACAAGATGGACCCGACCACGCTGGCTGCGCTCCGATGGATGGACCCCTCCTATTTTTGGCAGACCAACCGGACGATGATGCAACGGCGGGAGAAGAACCTTTCCTGCACGTATTGCGGAGAAGGGGCCGTATTGGCCGGCATGGCCGCGGCCGAGGTGCTGGGAGCCGACGATGCGGCGTTGTTGCATTACGCCAATTCGGGCGACGTCCCCGGAGGCGCCGCCGACCGCGTGGTGGGATATGCGGCGGTGGCGTTCGTCAAGACCGGAAAACCGATGAAGGGGTTCCCGGTAACAGCCGGACAGAAAACTTTACTCTTAAAGACGGCCCGCGCGGCCATCCTCCATTCCTTGGACGGGACGAAAGAACCCCCATCCGGATTGAGCGATGACCCCATCCTGAACCTCCCCGCGGCGGTGTTCGTCACGCTGACCCAACAGGGCCGATTGCGCGGATGCATCGGAACGACTCAACCGCAGATGCCCCTCCAAGAAGCCGTCTTCTCCTATGCACAAGCCAGCGCGTTTGAAGACCATCGTTTTTCACCGGTCCAAAAAGGGGAGCTGGATTCCCTCCATATCGAGATATCCATCCTGTCTCCGCTCAAACGGATCCCCCACGCCGAATCCATCGTCCCGAGAACGCACGGGGTCGTGGTCCGCCAGGGAGGCCGGTCCGGACTCTTCCTGCCCCAGGTCTGGGAACAACTCCCCGATAAGACGGACTTTCTTTCCGAACTCTGCTCCCAGAAAGCCGGCCTGTCTCCCGACGCCTGGAAAGACCCTGCGACCGAACTTTACGTATTCACCGTGGATTCGTTCGAAGAGTCCTCGAAATAGGAGCGGCCTCGGCCGTCTCTCCGAGTGATCCCGCTCCACGATAACATCAAATCCCGGCGATGGCCGTTGGTCAACGTCACCCTGATTCTCCTCAACGCGGCCGTTTTTTTCATCGAGATCACCGCACCAAGTCCACAGGCCCTGGAATCGCTCTTTTCCCGTTGGAGCCTGGTTCCGGACCTCCTCTTTTCATCCCCGTTCACACAATGGCCCCGGGTATTCACGTCCATGTTCATTCACGGAGGATGGATGCACTTCCTGGGGAACATTCTCTATCTCTGGATATTCGGGGACAACGTGGAGGACCGGATGGGACACTTCCGCTATCTTCTTTTTTATTTGGCGGCGGGGACGGCGGCGGCCCTGACGCAGAGTCTTTTCAACCCGGCCAGCCGGATCCCGATGATGGGGGCCAGCGGCGCCATCGCCGGCGTGTTGGGCGCTTACTTCCTGCTGTATCCCAAAGCGAAGGTATTGACGTTCATCCCGCTCTGGCTGTTCTCGCGGATCGTCGAGATCCCGGCGTTCTTTTTCCTGGGTTTTTGGTTCCTGATGCAGACGGTGCAAGGATTGGGGAGTCTGGCCCAACAGGCCTTGCGGGGAGATCAGGGCGGGGTGGCTTGGGGAGCCCACGCCGGAGGTTTTCTGGCGGGGGTGATCCTTCTGCCCTTCTTGAAGAGAAAAAGGAACCGCGGTTTTTTCTAGGCTTGGATCTGAAGCAGTTTGATACCGCGCAGCTCGGTCTCGATGTCGTTCATGGACCGGAAGAGCCGCACATCCATCGCGCTGACGATCTCCACCAACAATATCCGCGCCTGCGCTCGCCAATCCTTCTTCCATCTCTGGGCATCATCCGTGAAAATCTCCATCCGATATTCCTGCCCCAACTTTTTCTCCAAGGAAGACAGTATCCGGTCGGGATCCATCAACCCGTCCATTCCGTGCCAGGAACGGACATCCTTCCCCGATAAGACCAGATATGAATTCTTCGAGAATTCCCGGGTCAAATCCTCCGGGAGGAAGGTCCGCAGAAGGGCGACGGTCTGAGACTGCGACAACGCTTTCCTCGACAAGAGGATGACGGGCAGGGGTTTCTCCTCCGCGCGCTGGGCACGGAAAGCATTGATCAAGGAGGTCTTCAATGATTCGATCCGCTCGAGACCGACCTGTTTTCCTTCGGCCAGATCCAACAACCCACTGACGTCGAAGGACTGAACGGTGGTATTCTCGTTCCGGGTCTGTTCGCGCCAGCCGTTCAAGACCGAGCCTAATTGTGTCTGCGGCAGCCGATCGGGATGAGCCCATTGTCCGACGGCCCGGCCACGGACATACGCCTCTTCCAGGCGGTCCTTCTCTTCCTGAGTCAGCGCGCCCCGCAACGAGGCGATCCGGGCCGATAAAGTCTCCAACTCCGATGTTTTCATCGGAACTCCACCGAAAACGCTCATCAGCCGGAAGAAGTCCATGGACTTTGTCATATCCGGCGTCGACGGGATCAACCGGACCTCGAAGCGGCCCAACATATTCTGTTCAACGGGAGGAATGGTTTCCAAAATCGCCGGGGACAGGGCGTTGAACATCTGGTTCAGGTCGGCCGACGCCCCCCCTTCCGAAACGATTGATCGGCCCCATGAATGGGACATCCCGGCGACGGACAGAAATTGTTGCATCCCTCCGAGGATGCCCTGCCTGTCCTTTTTGGCGCGGAGGATGCGGGTGACGGCGTCAGAAACCGTCCGCCGGTGAAACGATCTCACGGTCTCGTTCAAGGAAATCGGCAATTCGGTGGATGTTTGATAACGCAACGTGCGGAGGATACTCATATCGTAATCGCGCGGACGGCGATGACGTCCCATATAAGCCGCCGTATCTTTTATTTTCCCGGAGACCGCGGACGACACCAACGCCGCCACGCGACCGAAAGGAAGGGTCATCGCATAGAAAAGTGACAAGAGGAAACCATCGATAGCGCGGGAGATCCGCGAAACCGTTTTCCGGGGAGGGGCGCGCGCGGCGGGGCCCTCCGAGACAGAGACGGGTTCAGGCACGATAATCGCCGAAGACAGTCCTTCCGGCTTTCCTTCTTGCGCCGTCTTTTCTTCGACCGAAACCTTGTCCTGGGAGGACGGCTTTCTCTTCACCCCGATGATTCCGGCCAGGACCAAGACATAGGCCGCGATCTGCGTCACCGGCGGGATACGCCCGAACATCGCCAAGGAGAAAACACCGACCATGACGGCTTCGAGACCCGTCATGATCAGACCGGAAAAATACGCGGACAGATGCTTGACGCTCAGAAAGTAGAAGATGGAGGCCACGATATTGGTCAGTCCCAACCCCCAAACCCGAGGGTCCGACAGGAGGGACCCCATGTGCGCGTAATCGATCTGACCGAAGGCCGATGTGACGATCGGGATCATCGAGACGAACAACAGCCCGAAGAGAGACGAAAGATAGGATTGCTGAACGCCGTCCATGTGCTTCGACACGCCGTCCATCATCACCAGATAGAGCGCCCCGGAGACTGTCGACATGAGCGCCAAGAGCCCCCCCTGGTAAGACATCTGCCCGACACCATCGGAACCCGTCAAAACGTTGATCAGCGTCCCCATCAATATCAGGAACGAGCCGAACAAGACCGCCCGGTTCATCTGAGGAGGACGGGATGGATAGATCTTCTTGAAGAACGGGGTCCGGCTCACCATCCATGAAAAGACCAGCACGAACATCGGGTAAGCCATGGAGATCAGGGTCGCCGTCAGGGACGTCGTGTAGAGGAACGACTGGAAAAAGAGCGGAAAGACCAGCATATAATTGAGGGCCGTGGCGCCGATCCAGGGATAGAGACCTTTCCGGCGGTCGATCTTCAGGAGACCCTGAAACACGGGCTTCTTCAGGACGACCCGCTGGAACAAATAATAACCCGTCAACGCGGTCAACCCGATGGAGGTCTCCAGAAACAGGACGGAAGCCACGCTGACCTGGTCATGGAACAATCCCTCGGCGAAAGTGTAATTCAAACCGAACAGACCCGCCGCGATCAACGAGAAGAACAGACCCTTGATCCAACGGGAGAGAGCGGATTTCTTATCGTCGGCATCAGTCTTGACGGCCGGGGCTTTTCGGACCGACGGCACCCCCACGGCGCGGAGAGACATGACGGCGTAGGCGACGATCTCGGATCGGAAGAAACGTTGGGTCTGTATGATTCGGAGGAGCCCGTTAGAGAGACGAATGGGCAGGTTGAGGAGGCGTGAGGAGGTGAGCGGGATCTGGACTTTCCAAAGATGGACGTTCTCATGAGCCAGGATCAGCGGGAGGAGATTCTGAATCCTCTGATTCTGTCGGGCGGCATCCATCTCCGTCCTTTCGGACATCTCCAAGGTGACGTCTTCGGCGCGCCGAGCCTCTTGAACGATCAATCCGACGTTCAATTCGATGACGCCCCCCGAACGCGCGCGCGCCAGGATCCCGGACGGCAGTCCGTCGGAATTAACCAACGAAAGAGACCGACCGGGGTGTGTCTTCATGAAATCGATCAACGGACGGACCGAATCGTCCCGGAGAGGCCGGACCTCTCCGGCCAATTCGATGGTCTTCCGATCCTGAAGGCGGATCAGGTCATCCACCGAAGATATCTGAAGGAGAGAAGTGCCGTTCCCCATCCGTCCTCGCTCACGTATCGTCGGGAACACATCGATCAGGGGATTCAACACCCGTCTCCATCCGAAATAGCCGGGGACCATGACCATCAGGCCGGAGACGGTATAGATCATCCCCTGGACCGCATCGGCCATATTTCCGTCGAGCATGACCGGCGCCGTCATCACCAGACTGGTCAACGCCATGAAGAGTCCCATTCCGAAAAGTCCCGCATAAACCCAGCGCCGATATTTGATTCCACCGAGACTCAGAAGCTTCTCGTCCGGTTTCGACGTCCCGGGCTTCGACTTGAGCGACAGTCTGACTTCATCGTCTGAAACTGTCCGTTGGACGAGTTCGGACTCTTTCGCGGTCGCCGCCGGATTGACCAAGGGAGCGAGGATCGGAGCCAGCTTTTCCCGGGACATCAGCGTCGGGATATTGCCGATCAAGATCGGTTGTTTGGCGGCTTTCAGGGCCTCGGCCAACCCCACGTAGTCTTCGTCGCGCACGGCGTGCTGCCCGTTCAGCTTGTCGATCTCATCCGGTGTGAGCTTCTTCCATCCGGCGCGCCCCCTCATGATCTCGAGGTTGTTGAGAAGATCGAAACGGTCCACCCGCAACGTCCGCCAACGGTCCTCCCCCGGACGGTTCCATACCATCCGGCGGATGTAATACCGTTTGCCGTCCACGCTCTGTCGGATGTTGAAATCGGCGCCCTTCTGGAAGACCAGGTCCGGTTTATCCGGATGTTCCGACTGAGCCGCCTCGTATCTCCATCGCACCAGCCAATTCTTCGGGATATGCCGGAACGCTTCCAGTATGCCCGCGGTGCTCCGCACCGTGGAGATGATGACGATCTTATCCGTTTCCGTCAGGACCTCCGGCTTGGCGAATTCGGACAAAAGGCGCAATTGCCCGTCGGGAATGGGAAGGTTGTTCTTCTTGAAGGTGTATCGGATGACGTTCAATTGGGCCTGATAGGGCGCCGTGATGACGACCGATTGAGGCGGGACCCCTCGGTCCAGGAGACCTTTTACCGCATCATACACCTCCGCCGCCTCGGAAAAATTGACGTAGCCGGGGTGTTCTTTCCCTTCGGAATACTTATCCTTCCGGTCGAAGTGCGGCCCGCCGGACCGTTCGGACATGTTCACGACTCTGATGGTGTTCAAGGAGGTCAGATTGAAATGGGTCGAGACCCGGTCATGGATCTCCTTCAGCGCGGCGCGATCCAGTCTGACGCCGCCTTTCTGCGACGCCAGAACCTCGGAACGCTCCACGATCTCATGCATGAGCGTCTGGACGAGCGATTGGGGGATGTCCCGGCCTTCCCGGCCCCATCTCCGGATGACGTCCTCGCTGATCAACACGTGACCGTCCGTCGTCCAGGTCACCGGAGGAGTCGAGGCCGGCGGCCCTCTCAGCAGATGGATCTTCTGCAGAGACATCTCCAGGCCGAAAGTGTCTTTCACGATGCGGACCGCACGGTTCATTTCCGCCCGATAAGGATTCTCCTTTGCATTCGCGAAGATCAATTCCGTTCCCGTCATCAACGGAGTCATGACGGTCAGGATGCGGGCCATGACAGAGAAAGGCAGCAAGAACGCCTTCCCCCGTGCTTTCAATGCTTCGACCAAACCGGTCAGGTCCCCGACGGCGATCTTCCCGACATCCAACGCCCGGACCGTGTCGCTCCAGAGACGCTTCAATGGTTTCAGATGGACGGCCTCAATCGTCCCCGTGACCGATTGGGCCATCTTCTCCATGAAGGGAAACCAGCTCACCGTCCCGAAGATGGACGGACCCCAAAGAGGGCGACGCCGATCCTGGCGCGGGATCGCCCGGAACAAACGGTCCGGCTGGGACAGGTTCTCCTGGACCATCTTCTTCAGAGACGGAGCGTCCGGGGCCCTCAAGGCGAAATAGGCGGCAAAGAAATTCGTGGCGAAGATATGTTCGTTCCGCCAATACGCGGAAAGGACCGCCGATTCCCCGCCCTTCGCCTTTTCCGACAGGAAATCGATCTCATTTCTGAGAGAAGAGTCCTTCACATGGGCCGACAGGTAGTTCCATGCCTCCTGGGGCGTGCCCTGCGCGAGGGCTTTTCTCACGACCGGCGCATCCGGAACGCTCCGGGTATTTTTGGAATCGGCGATATGGTTGTATCCCCACCTCTCCAAGAACAAACGCGTCATCTCCGCCGGAGTCTTGCCCACGCGCCAAAGGGTCAGGGCATTGGCCAAAACATAGTTCTGCACATGGTTCAGTGGGAGCAATTTAAAGAACGACATCTGATGGATCAATTCGTGTTCGATGATGATCCGGCGACGCTCCAGGGAAGACAACGACATCCACAGCGGATCCTCGTCGAACAAAGTGGCCAATCCCGCATTGATGACCGTGTATCCCCCGGCGGACGAAAAATAATTCGCTCGACCCTCCCGGACGTTGTTCCAGGCGGCCCTGGCGGACAAGAACGCATGGAGCGCTTTCAGGGGGACGACATAATAAAGAAGGAATGACAGGAATGCCTCGGGGACGAAACCGATGTTGACGATGCACACCAAGGCGACACCGGGCCAGAAGAGCTGGTGAAGGATACCGATGAGCGTGGTCGTGGAAGACTTTCCCGTGACGGGAACACCGCCGAAATAAGCGGCCAGCATCGTCCACCCCATGATCATGCTCGTCACCGCCTGGACGGGGAGGTAATAATAGAGAGCAAAGAGCCGCACGCTCTCGATGTTGAATCCGTTCACGAAAAGGAAGCCGGTCAAGACCAGCGGCCATAATGCGAAGAAGAACGATTTCTTACCGAGCGTCACCCGGTTATAAAAAGGTCCGAACGAGAGTTTCATGAAGTCCTGCATCTGGATACGCCAATGTCCGAAGAAAGCCTTCCAACCGGACGACATCACCACCGTCCGGAACGAGAGTTTCCACTTCCACAAGGTCCGGCGGAAGGGAGAGAGGACGGTCGCTTCTTTCATCCAATAATCGCCGATCTCTCTCACCAGAGGCCGGATACGGACTGTCTCTTCCCCCACCAAACTTTTTCTCTCATCGATGCTCAGGCCCGTGGTGGATTCAACAGGGAAAACCGGGAACGCACGTTCCCTCGCCGGAGGAGCGATCAACATCCCCTGATCTTTCAGTCCCTCAGGGGAAGGGGCCGGCAACCGGTTGAATTTTTCGAACGCGTCCTTCACGCTCATGCCGCCATCTTTCCGGAGTTTCGTGATGGCGTTGATGAAACCCCGTTCGGCCTCCAAATCGCCCTGCGTCCAGTAGTAGATCATCCCATAGATTTTGAATCCAGCCCCGTATGATTTGCGGTGGTTCTCCAACATATACGCCGGGTGCTCGAGAAGGATCCGCTCGAAATCGTCCCACGTCTTCAACGTGTCGGTGACGAACGGAGATTCGGGACCGAACGATTCCTTCAATATCCGGAAGTAGAGTTCTTCCGCCAAAGAGGCCGTCTCCGCGTCCCGTGCGGCTTGCGCCCCCTTGAGGACGCGGACGATGTCGTTGCCACCCATCTTGACGACGCTGGTGGTCGCCCCATCGGAATTCATCGCTGTCTCTTCCGTCGGATATTCCTGCAACATCATGAAAGCGGTGAGGACCGGGTCGTTCTTGGCCAATCCCTTCTTGATCAGATCGCTCAGCCAGACCCGTCGTTTATCCTTCTGCGTGGCCAGGAGGTATCTCAATATCTTCCCGGACTCGATGGAAGCGCCCAACAGGTCCGCATCCTCGTGGACCGTGGTGCCCGCATTGGGAATGCTCTGCAAGAGGTGCTGCCAACGGCCCAGATCGATGGGGATGGAGATCATCGTCTTCGTCGGATCCTTCTTGTCCATGTTGGTCAGGATAACGAGGCTTCCGGACACGTTCTTCATCTGGTCGAACTGGTGCAACAGCTCGTGGGAAACGCGGCTCAGCGAGATGGACAGGTAGGGCTCAGACATCAGAAAGGTCTTCTCCGGATGGATGACCACGGCGCTTCCATTCGTCATCTTCGCGGTCCAAGCCTTATGATCGAACGGATATGAGAACACCGTCAGGTTCAACGCCAGTTCACGAAATTCCGTCCGGAGCGAATCAGGAACGAGTTGTCTCTCCCTCAACGTCTCGTCGATCGCCAGACGGGCGAAAGCCCGCTGATAGAGTATCCGCCCAAGTAGACTTTTGGTGGCCTGCAATTCACGAGACGCTTTCTCGTATAATTCCTGAAGTTGGGGCATCAAATCTTCGATGTTCTTCTCCCCGGACGAAACGGAAATCAGATGGTCACCCAACCCCGTGATCGCCGTCAGTATCTTGGCGTTCATGGAGCCGGCCAACTGGGCCCCGACCTTGTTCGAAACGGGATGGCCGGGCACGAAGATCCGGCGACTCGTCTCATATTCCATACCCCAGACCAACGCCATGACGAAATCTTCGTTCTTGAGCAGGCGCGACAGCGCCTTCGGAGACATGTCGTCCACATAGGCCGCATTCTTATTCAATCCGAACGCGATCGCCCTCCCTAACATACGCGGGATGAGGACTCCCTTGCTGGGTGACCCATCGACGAACCAATCCTCTCCTTTCGGATACAGGCCAAGGAGGACCGGCATCACACTGTCGAACACCGGGATCATGGAATCGGTTCCCAACGCCTGGGCTTGGGACGTCAGGAGGTCCAATTCCGACAGGACGATCTGATAGGTCCCCGGATCGACCGGCTTCGTGTCCGCGACATCCCGCAAACGCGCAATCAGCGTATCGCACTGGGCGAGGAGAGCCGCCTCGTTTTGATAACGTCCCATCAGAAGGGCCGGAGCTTCCTGTATGATCGGAGAGGGTTCTTTAACGATCGGAGCCGCCGTCAACGAATCCGGCACGAGCCCTTTCAATAACAGGACGGCAAAGAGAGCGACAGCAACAGTCTTTCTGGCAAGGTAAGCGGTCGCGCGGGTCAAACGCGCATTCATCCCGCCGGTTCGCGGAAGAGGTGTCGGTTTCAAACCGGGGAACCCGGTCTTTTCCGGCGACGACGGGACGGATTTCAGAAGGGCCTTTCCGGGGAACGAAAGCTTTTGATATTTTTCGAATGCTTCCCTGACGCTCAGACCGCCGTCCTTCGGCGCCTTCGTGACGGCGTTGATGAAGAGCCGTTCGGCCTCGGCGTCTCCCTGCGTCCAATAATGGATCAACCCGTAGATGCGGTAACCCGCGTCATAGGACTCGTCATGATGCGCCCGCATGTAGTCGGTGTTCTCCGCCGCGAAGGTGACCCAGTCATCCCATGTCCGGACCTTCCTGAGCGAAGCGGAACTCCCGAAGGCGTCGCGCAGCACGTCGAAATAAAGTCTCTCCGCGTCGGCCGGGGTCACCGCCTGATGCGCCGTATTCCAACCCCGGAAGAACTGGGTAAGGATGCCTTCGCCGACGGCGTTCACGGACGTCTTTCCCGCTGCATCGGTCATATAATCCGCCGTCGGGAAATATCCCATCATCATCGCCGCGAGAGATTCCGCGCTCCGCTTTCCGTCCATCGCTGTCCGCAGAGACGCCCTCTGGGCCGAATCCAGCGAGCCCCAGAGGAAGCGGAATATCTTGCCGGTCTCGATGGAAGCCCCCAACAGGCCGATGTCCTCCGGCAGAGGCGTCGAGACCAAGGGAAAGGACTTCAGGTAGGGCTGCCAAAAACCGAGGTCGATCGGGATGAAGATCGCCGTCCGATCCACCTTCTGCTGGGTCATCCTCGGGAAAACCACAAGGTGTCCGGAAACGTTCTTGAGGGATTCAAATTGGTGATGCAATTCGTGGGCGACACAACCCATCGACCAGGAGAGATACGGCTCCGCCATCAGGAACAGCGACTTCGAGTGGATGACCACGGCGCTGCTGTCGTCCATGGCCGCGGTCCAGGAGACGTCCTCGTAGGGATAGGTGAAGACCGTCAGGTTGAGAGCCAGTTCACGAAACTCTTTTCGAAGCGAGTCGGGGACCATCTCCCTGTCCCGAAGAGTCTCCTCGATCGACAACCGGGCACACGCGCGTTGATACAAAATCCGCGCCAAGATCCGTGTCTCGTCGGCCAGGGCCCCGGCGGACCGGCGATAAGACCCGATGACGCCGGGCATGACCGTCTCGACGGAAGCTCCCCCCTCCACCTCCTCCAACAGGGATTGCAGATTGTTCAATGAAACCAGGAGGTCTCTTCCGAGGGAATGAGCCAACCGGTCGGACAACGCGCCGGAAACCGGGCGGTCGGGAACGAACAGCGCCGACGCCGTCTCGTGATCCAATCCCCAGACCAAGGCCATCACAAAGTCCCGATTCGTCAACAACCGGGACAAGAAGGGATCGGCCATTCCGTCGACATAGTCGGATCCCCGGTTCAATCCATACGAGACCAATCTCCCCAATATCCGGGGAATCACCACGTTCTGATAACCGGATCGTTTAGACATCCACTGTTCCCCGCCGGGATACTGAGCCAAGAGGACGGGGAACATCTTTTCAAACAGGATTCCGACCCCATCGGTCCGGAGGGTCTGGGCTTCGAACGTGAGGGAATCGATATCCAGAATGACATTCTGATAACGCTGGCCGTCGACCTGATCCGACGACGCGATCGCGCGCAGATCACGGAGAAGGACATCCGCTTCGGCTAAAAGCGTTTTTTCGTCGCGGATCACCGAATCCGGAGAGGAGACGATCTCAGCGGAAGGGACCGCCTTCGCCGTCATCGCCGGAGCCCCGTATGACCTGATCCCCAGAAAAACGGCCACCGCCACGACGGCCCCCTGCAACATCATCCGGGGATGTTCGGCAGCCCACCGAAGAGGTTTCCCCAACAGGCGGATCGGAGCCAGGAACACCCGGCGCGCCAGATCCAACGACATCGCCGCGTTGGCAAAGAGTCTCCGATGGAAGATCGGGCGCGATAAAAACGTATTCAGTGGGAGAAGGAGGGCGTTGTTCAAAAACCGGGCCAAGGAGTTCGGGGAGGACAGAACCGGGATTCTCAATCCGGAGGCCCGGACCGCCTCACGGCTGATGACGATCGGCAGGATCAACCGCCTCATCCGGGTCGACGGCCCCATCACCCATCCCTGGTTCAAATACAGCACATCCGGCCGGTCCTTCGGGACCGCACCGACGATATTCTCATTGCCGAAAACTTTCTGAATGTCTCCCGTCGACATCAGGTGGATCTCCCGTCCATTCTCCCGGCTCAAGAGGTCTTCCCATCGGGCCCTCTCCGGCGGGCTCAGGTCACCGCGCCCCGCCTCGATCGCCCGCAGCCCTTCCCGACGCGTCAAGACGTAGACGAGGGTGCTCCACAATCCTCCGAGGGTCAACGCCGCCGCGATGCCGATGCCGATCACCGGCAACCACCCCGGCGAAGCCAAAGCCACGAAAGCCCCTTTGATCACCGAAAGCCCCGTCAAAGCAGTGTCCAACCTCAGTTCCCCCAGATGGAGGGCCCGATATCCCTTCTTGAAATTCTTCTGGGCGAATTTTTCGCTCCGGATCTTGTTGACCGTGTTCATGAGCAACTTGGTCTGTGAAGAAATCAAGTGCCATTTCTTGACCTTATCGCCCAGCCGTTCCTTGGGTTTTTCCTTTCGGCGACGGCGGGTCATGGGCTGCGACCCCCCCCCCGTCCGCTGGGATCTCGGCAACACGAAATCGCTCAGGTCAATATCCGGGACCCAAGCCAACAAGAGCGGCGTTACATGGGAGAAGTTCATGAGGATGCCGCTGGTCTCGGTCCCTCCGACGCTATATTTCAAAAACGCCTCCTCGAAACTAAGTCCGCCGTTCTCCGTCGGCCGGGTGATCGCCTTGATCCATTCCCGCTCCCGAACAACATCTCCCTGCGTCCAGTAATAGATCATTCCGTAGATCTTCTTTCCCAGCGTATAGGTCAGCCCGTGATTGTCCGTCATGTGTTTCGGGTTATCCTTGATGAACTTCTCGTAATCGGCCCAAGTCTTGACTCCGCCGACCTTCGTGGGCGATTTTGATTTCATCTCATATTGCATGGTCTTGAAGAAAAGGGCCTGGGCTTCGGCGGCCGTTTTCACGTTGCGCGCCGCCTGTATCCCCAATATCACGTGGTAAAGCTGTTGAGCGATCACGAGATCCAGCCGCAAGTCCATCTGTGAACCGGGAGCCTTCAACATGTCCCTGTCGCCGAACTGGGAGGCCATCCTTCGGGCCAACTCCTCGGCATCGGAATATCCCTTAACCTCGCTCAGCCACATCTTCCTTGTCTCCGGCGACTCCGAGGCCAGGAAATAACGGAATATTTTCCCGTTTTCGATGACCGCCGCCAGGTAATCGTTATCTTCCTTGACGGAGGATTTTTGTTCCCAGATGCTGTCCAACAACGGCGTGTATTGTCCGAGAGGCAACGGAAGGTGGTATATGGCCCGATGGTTGAACATGTTCTTCATGTCCGTCTGGATCCCCAAGTCTCCGGACACGTTATGGACGTTGTTCATCTGGTGCCGCAATTCATGGATGGCATTGACCATCGAGAGGGCGAGATATCCCTCCTGGATGAGATAGGACTTCGCCGGATTCGATATGAGCGCCGTCCCCGACGACTCGCTCGTGGCGGTCCAGGCGTTCGTCTCATAAGGATATTCGAAGATCATCATATCGAGCAGGAGTTCCCTCACCTCCGCCCGGACCGATGCGGGGACGAGATCCCGCTCACGAAGGGCTTCCTCGATCACCAGACGCGTGAAAGCCCTCTGATACAACAACCGTCCGATCAGATTATCGGAGGCCTTGAGCGCATCGCTTTGGATGGCGACGAGTTCCGGCATCATATCTTCCAGACTCCTCGACCCCTTCTCGACTTCCGGCAATAAACTGTTCAAGCGATGGATCGCGCTTTTCATCGACGGATCCCACACTCCGATCAGCTGCGCCTCCAGTCCCGGGCGGGGTTGATAAGCGGGATCCACGAGCCGCCCCATGACTTTCGGATCGAGCACCCATGTGAACGCCATGGCGAAATGGGGGTTTTTCTGAAGTTCTTTCAACGAGGCTGGAGACATCGCGGGAAGTTCCATACCCCGGTTCAACTGGTAGGCCATCATCCGCCCGATATTCTTCTCGACGGTAACCCCCTTGACGATGGAGGAGGCCGGTATCAGTTCGTTGGACAGGGGATAGAAGTCGATCAACGCCCCATAGAGCTGCGAGTAGAGCGCCGCGGTCGAATCATCCTGGAGCAGGAGGATATCGAGCATGGACATGTCCATGCTGAAAAGATCCTGATTGAGCTGGGCGGGGGTCACCGAATCGCGCGACTGCACCGCTTTCTGCAGGGTGTTGATGGTGACCTGTATCTGTTTGAAGGCCTGCCGCTGTCCGTCCGTGAGTTCGCGGACGGGAGCGGGACTGGGGATCGTGTCCTGCATCTCGGTCTCGACGAGTGCGGTGGTCACAGGAGCCGCCGCCAGAGTTCCCGGTAAAGCCCCCCGGCACAGAAGGACCACGACAACCGCGCCGAACAGCGATCGTTGGGCCCATCGCACCATCCAACGGGCCGCCCCTCGCACGCCCTCCCAGAACCGGTGAAATACCGACAACATTCCTGTTTCGATGGAGGTCGCCGCCCTGCGCAAATTATCTTTCTCGACCAGACGGCTCCAACGGAACCAGATGGGCGCGGGCGCGGCCAAAAGAGTGAACCGGTAATCCCCCAGGGTCCCCTCGGTCAGGACACGCTTTCCCTTTTTGAACCGGGCGGCCAAATCAGTTCCCTTCGGAGCCTCCTCTTCACGGTAGAGGAGGACATCGATCGATTGTCCCTCCACCACGAACGGGACTCGGGCCACCCGATACTCCCGCACGAAGGCCCCGCCCTTCTCCATCCCTTTTCCGGAGGGCAGATTTTCTTGGATCCAACGGACGAGTTCCGCCGAAGTGCGTTCGGCTTGTTCAGGGTGGACGGAAACCGTCTTCAATGCCACCGCCAAAGCGGAGAAATACCGTTGAAGCATCTGCGACGATTTTTCATAACCGGAGGGCATCACGGCCGCTCCGGGACGCGGCGTGTTGAGGAAAAGTTTTTCGCCCGCGAACAATTTCTCGAGGTCGGTCGGCCCACGCCGGAAATAATCCAGCGAGCGCTGGCCGGACGATACGGTCTCCAAACGGGGAGAGAGCACCACGTAGGATACGCCGGAATCCTTCAGAAGGCGGGACACCCCTTCCGTGTGGAACCCTCCGGCCACCAACACGGCGGAAGGATCCGACGCCCCCGCGGAACGCCGTCCCTTCAGTTTTCCGATGAGGTTCGACACCATCACATCGTTCCGGCGGACCGCCACCGAATAGAATTTTTCATGGAGGGACAGGATCCGCCCCATCTCTTCCGGCGAAACAGCCTCTCCGGACGGGGTCGCCTCGATGCGGGACAACGTCTCACGGGAAATTCTGAGCGCCCCGCTGAATTTCTGATACAGCATCCATTCCCGAGTCGTCAGGGATTGGGTCGTCAATTTTTGAAGGAGGGGCAGAGCCCGGTCGATCCCGCTGAGAGTCTTTTCCTCGGGATTCACGACCATCGCATGGAAGAGTCCCTCTTCGAGGAGGGACAGTTCATCGAACAGCGCGCGACCCTCGATGCGCTCCGTCAGAAGGACATACTGGATGTACCGGCAGAACTCGGAATATTCCCCGGAGGATTTTCCTTCCTCCAACCGCACATCGACCAGAGCACAGAGCCCTTTCAGATATCCATAGTAATCGGCATAACCGATGCGACCGACGCGATAATCCAGGCTCCGGGATAAAAGGGACTGCAAGTGACGTTCGTCCAACCGGTCGGCGAACGTCCCCATCAACCGCTGTCTTTGTTGTTCCACCTTTTTGAAGTCGAGGGTCCGTTCGTATCGGATCGCGCCGGCAAAAAGCGCCAATTGCGGGTAACGGTCCCCCACGACGGCTCCCGACTCCAGGAGAGCCGACACGTAACCGGACAAAGAGATCCGGTTCTCATGGAACGCCTGGTAGGACTCGATATAACGGGCCAACGCCGGTGAATAAATCCGCTCCCTCAGACGGGACACTCTGATTTTCAGATCGGTCAAAAGCGCATCGGCCTGAGCCTGAGACGGCACGGACTCCTTGAAAGCGGCGACGTGTTCGCCGTATAAAGCGTTGTCTTCCACCCCCCATAGTTCCGTGGGAGAATCCGCCGTCATCCCGACGAATTCCGCGCCGTTGATGACGTTGGACTGCAGGAGATGTCGAGCCACGGCATCACGAACCGCGGGATCGGGGAATCGGCGATAGACGTCCAGCGCGAACGGGCCCTGGGCTCCTTCCAACCCCACCAGCAACGAGGACCCCCGCGGGGATCCCTTGGAAAGGTGACCGAGGAGCCGCGCGATGTTCGTCTGCGCGCCGGCCTGTTCATGAACATCCTGAACCACCACGAGCCGCGGCGCGTTCGGATTTTGAGAAAGGAATACATCGACGATCTCCGCGTAAGGCGTCTGCACCCGCGACAACCAGGCGGGTGTCGTGGAAAATCCCATCCGGGAAAGATCGTCTTGGAGGCGCAAACTTGAACCAGTCGGGATCGACGGCGAAAAAGCCGGCGGGACATACAGACCGTCCGCCTTGGCGAACTGGAGAGGCCCCTTTTCAGGGAAACGAGTGTCGGAGGATGGGGAAGAGGATCGATTTTCTGTCTCCGAAGAGACCGGGGCGGTTTGGTTCTGCATCCGATCGATGGACCGACGGCGTTCGTTCCAGAAATCACCGGATTCCACGGCCGCCCAAACGACGTTGGTCCATAAAAAAACAGAGACCGTCAGGAGAGACGTGAACCGGAAAAACGAGGATCTTTTGACGAGTGAGGTCATGTCAGTATGTCTACAATGAACAGTTTACATGGCGTTCCCGGAAGAAAACGGAAACAACATGTAAACTATTTGTAACAATATCTATATATTAGATTTCTATGGGGACGGTCTTCGCGGGTCTGAGGAAGATCAATTGAAATCCGGGAGACTCACCCAAGGTCTTTTCCAATGCCCGAACATAGGCCCGCCCCTGGGGGATATACCGGAGACTGTGGTGATCGATTTCCGACGAGAGTATCCGATCCGACTTATAATCGGCGATCCAAAGTCGGCCTCGTTGGCGATAGATCAGATCGATGCGCCCCCTCATCACCTGGTCTCCTTGCGGATAGATGAACGGGATTTCCCGGCCGAGGACCTCACATGAAGCGAGGTTCAGGGCAACCGTGGACCGAAGAAATTTTTTCAGGATCAGCGCCGACTCCGTTTCGACCCGGGCCCAATCCACCAGCGGATATTGACATGCCAGGATCCGGCACATGGTGCGGACCGATTTTTTCAGGACCCCTCCCTTTTTAAAATCCCATATTTCCAGAACCCGATGGCAGACCTGTCCGATCATCCCCCCCAACTCCATGGAGAGAGCATCGCCATCGTCCAAGGCCGGCCATTTCTCATCTTCACCGACCGACGCCGTCGGACTGATGAAGACGGGCATCTGATCGATCCTTTCCTTTTCCTTCCGACGAGTCGCCCACGCCTCATCGAACACCTTTCCATCCAAAGGCAGGACCTTTTTCCCCGGACGGGCGGCCGGCCGGATCCTCTCGAACCGGCCAGAGGGATCCAGATAACTCACCGGCAACCCCACGGTGGAATCCAGCTCGATCCTCTCGGGCCGATGGGAAGGATCGGGCCAGGCGCCGGCCTCTTTCAGTAGGGCGGCGAAGGTGGATTTCCTCGTGTCCGTGAGGTTTCCCAACAGGACCAGATGTTCGCGGGCCCTCGTCATGGCCACATAGAACAGGCGCGTCAGCTCGTGTCGTTGTCTCTCGGCCTCCTCTTCCTCCATCAAAGCCATAGCCATATCCGCGACGTTGGCCTTGGGGAGACGGAGGCCCACCGTTCCGCGGCTCCAATCGGCGATCGAGATCCGTTTTCTCCCTCGGCCTCCGGAACCGCCGCTCAGGTTCGGCAACATCACGACGGGGAACTCCAATCCTTTCGCCTTATGGATGGTCAAGATCCGGACGGCATCCAGATGTTCGTCGGCCAACGGACTCTCCCCTTCGTCCAACGCCCCTTTGGAAGACTGGAGCGCCGACTGGATGAATTCCTTCAACGTAAAAGCCCGGTTTTGACAAGACTCCAGGGCGAGACGCGCCAGTTTGAGGAGATTGGACACCGTCTGTTCCCGATGATAAGCCGTGGCGCACTGTTCTATGAGGAAAGAATCGTTCAAGACGGAAGCCACCAGTTTGTCGAGGGAAACCCGACCGACGTCCGCGCGCAGCCGCCTCATCATCCTGTTGAATTCCCGCAAGCGTGACTTCCCGGGAGAGGACAACGTCACGCGGGCGGGAGGATCCTTCTCATAACTCACCGCGCCGGACCGGCAGAGGGCGGTGACATCCGCGTCGGTCAACAAGACCAGAGGAGAACGCCACAATCCGACCAGGGAAATTTCATCCGAGGGGTCGTCCAAGACCCTCAGCAGGTTCAAGAAATCGACGATCTCCTGCGTCTGATAGAAATACCGGTCCGATTCGACGGCGTAAGGGATGTCATGTTCTTTGAAAGCCTCGAGATAGATTCCCAACGGGGTCGTCGTCCTCAACAGGACAGCCACGTCCCGGTAACGATACCGTCCCAAAGGCAGTTCCGACGCGTCCGGAGAGACGGGGAGACAATGAGCCCGGATCCAACGCGCCATCCAGCGCGCCTCCGCCCGTCGGGCCGACTCGGATGTGATCCGTTGATGAGGACCCGATGGATCGCGGACCAAGACCAGTTCGGCCGATAGACCGGCCGGGACCGTCTGACCCGGATCCTTCGGGTGGATGGCATGGTAGGCCGGCTGCAACTCCTTCTTTTCCGCCATGATGTTCTTGAATATCGCGTTGATGGGATCGAGCAATCCCGAATGGCTCCGGAAGTTCGTCTGCAGAATGCATTTTTCGGCGCCGTGATCCCTCAACAGGCCGACGAACTGTTCGTAGGCCCGCAGATCCGCACCCCGGAACCGGTAGATGGATTGTTTGGGATCGCCGACGACGCACAGTTTCCCGGGCTGGATGCGGATGTCCTGCCATCGACGGGCCCGCGAATCGGCCTGCTCCCCGATGAACAGGAGTATCTCCCCCTGGACGGGATCGGTGTCCTGGAATTCGTCGATCACCAGGGCCTTGAACCTCTCTTTCAATTCCTGCCGGACATCCACCCGGTCTCGCACGAGCGCCCGGGCCTTGGTGAGAAGGCCATCGTAATCAAGATATCCCAGTCTCCCATACTTTTCGCGGACGTGATCCGCGATCGGGAGGAGGAGGGACACCGCCTTGCGGACCACCGTCTCGGCCTCCGCCGACATCTGATCGGCCAAACGGACCCCCCGCAGATAATCCTCTTCTTCCGTCGATCTCTCCCAATTCCCGGGCCAGGCTTTTTTCGCGAACCTCGCCGCGGAGAATTCCTCGGACACCCGGACGGGACGCCCGACCGAACCGATCGTCCGGTCCAGATGAGCGGAGACTTCCTCGAACGATTCAAGGATGCGGCTCCCTCTGGCGGGAACCGGTTTTCCGGCGGGGATCCGCCGGAACCGTTCGGCGAACGCCTCCAGTGCGGCGATCATCCCGGAAGTCATGCCGAGTTCCCCCTGTCGGGCCCCCTCGCGGGCCAACACACGCGCCATCCCCTCCAGATCATCCAGAGGAACAATGTCCAGGATTTCCAGCCAAAGATTTCGGCGAGGAGCGTTCAAGGAGAGCTCCTGATCCAACCAACGGGCCCATTCCTCCTCAAAGATATCGTCGAAAACGGGGCCGTCATCCACTTCGAACCGCGGAGAGACCCCGGCCTCCACCGGGAACAGTTTCAACAAATGCGACGCGAAATGGTGGATGGTCCCGATCTGGGCGCGGTCCAGGTTCTGCAACGCCGCTTCCGACACGGATTCCATGCGAAGGAACTGTTTTCCGTAATGGCTCTTCAATTCCCGAAGCCATTCCTCGGCCTCCCTCCGCCTTTTTTCGGGTAACGAACGCCCGCGGAGAACGGACAGCATGTCCGCCAACCGGTTGGAAAGTCTCAACTTGATCTCACCGGCCGCTTTTTCCGTGAAGGTGACCGCGGCCAGCCGCGTGATCTCGATCCCCGGACCTCCGTCGCCCCCGGCCAGCAGCAGGCTGAGGATCCGGTCGGTCAGCAAGGTGGTCTTGCCGGTTCCCGCGCCGGCTTCCACCACGACGTTCCTCGTGAGGAGGAAACGCGCCCGTTCTCTGGAATCCGCGTCGGTCCAGGTCATTCGTCGATCCCTTCCCTCTCGGAGACCCGATGGGCGTCGTCGAAACGTTTCCGGATTGCGGACATTTCGGCCCGGCGGCGCGTGGGCTGATGGGCTTTGCGACACAGCCGGCTATAGGGACAGTAACCACAATTCTCCCCCATCCCCTCGCGCGGGACGATGATGAAATCCCCTCTCTCCATCTGTTGTTTAAAAAGACCGATACTGGACAAGAAGTCCCCCCTCACCAGACGCCAAGAATCCACTGAAAAAACATCGCGGGACCCCTTCTTTTCCGTCGACATCGACCTCTCGATATAACAGAACAGGACCCCCTCGGACCGGAGCGGATGAGAACCATGGCCCCACGTCTGGTCCCCCATCTCCAGGTAAAGACCCGGCTGGGTCTGTTCAAGGCCGAGGACCTGTTGGGTCAGATCCTTCCGGGAGACCGGACGACGGCTCTTGTAATCGATGATCCGATACCGGTCACCGTCGCCGCTGAAATCGATGCGGTCCAACCGGCCGCGAAGGCGGAGTCCGCGGGCGTCGCCCCGGAGCTCGTGTTCGAAATAGGACGGCCTCATCCCCGAAGACGCCTGTTCGCGAAGATCCTCCCGAAGGAAAAAACGGAGAGAGCGCGTCATTTTCCGACGGTGAGATTCCCATAACAAGGGATAGAGACCCAAGGACTCCCACGGCCGGAGGGAGAAGACTTTTCCGACGGCATCCCGGAAATATTTTTCCCAACGGCGAGTGACAAACCCTTCGTCCCGGGGCTGAGACCGCACGGATTCATAGAAACGCCGGAGGATCTCGTGATAAATCTCTCCCCGCGCCCGAGCGGACATCTCTCCCCGATCGGTCGATTCTTCGGGTTCTTCCAGATTCCATAACCGCCGCGCGAAGAATTCAAACGGGCATTGGCTGAACACATCAACGGCGCTGGGCGACAACCCTTTTCGTTCAAGATCCCGGCGGAACGCTTCGGGAGGATGGATGAGACCGTCATAGCCGGATGGCTCCCCTCCCCGGCCCAACCGTTGGAGCGGGCTCCTCCAGAGAGAGGACTCCTGGAGCGGAATCTTGAGTCCTCTCCCGGCCGAAAGCACGGAGACCTCCTTCGGGGTCAGCCGGTCCAACCCCTCGGATTCCAATTTCGAGAACATCTGCCGCGGGACGCGCTCCACCGATTCTTCCAACGAAAATCCCATCGTCCGGCAGAGTTCGCGCAGGTAGATCGACGGGACCTGCGCCTTGCCTTCTTCATCGGAGCGGCTGAACAGGCAAACAAGCCGATCCGTTCCCGACGACACGGCGTGATGGAAAAGGAGTTTCTCGGCATCATAGCCGGCCATCCTGGGACGGATCCAATATCCCGCCGCGGATTGAAGGGTCAGGCGGATCCGGTCCGGCAAGAGAGGGTCCTCCTGGCTGGCCCGAGGGAAAACCCCCTCGTTGAGACCGATCACCAACACCGCCCGGAAGGTCTCCCCCGCCACGTCTCCGGCGGAGCAGACGCGCACCCCCCTGTGGGGAACGCGGGGAGGAAGAACGGTGGCCCATACTTTCTCTTCGACGATCCTGCAGAATTCTTTCCGGCTCAACCGGGGGAGGATCCGGCGGTAGATCGTCAGTTCGTCGAGGACAGACAAGAACATTTTCCAGGCCGCCGTCCCCCTGTCCCCCGCCGGAAGGGTGAAGGTATCCTTCAGAAGGCGGCTCACGGACCTCTGGGCTTCTTCGAACGGGACCACCTCGTCCGGGTCACCGAGACGATCCGACAATTCCGAGAGATATTCCCACAGGCCCCGGATATCCGCGGGACGGATCTTCCGGTTTTTTCGCGTGAGGCGGTGATCGGACGAAGCCGCCGACGATAACGCCTCGAGTTTCCCCTTCCATTGGGCCAGACCGGAATGGATCCCCGCCAGCGCGATGATCCGGCCCCATCGTTCACCCCGGTCGACGGACGGTCCACGGCGGTTTCCCATCGTAAAATAGGGGGAAGAGACGATGTCCTGGAATACGGGGGCCGGAAAATCCCGTCGACGGAAAGACAGGAGCAGCAAGGCTTTTTTCACGACCGGGTGTTCCGGAAGAGGTTCGCCGCAATCCCAGCTGTAGGGGATATCGTTCTCGTCGAACAGATCGGCCAACATGGACCGATAGGGGGCGATCGAACGGGCCACCACCCCGATCTCATGGAATGGGATCGGATCCGCGGGCCGTTCATGGAGACGCAGGATCTCCTTGGCCGCCTTCCAGATCGCATCCCTCTGCCCCGACACGCTGATGACACGGAAACGCCCCTCGGGAACCGTCCCCTCGAGGGACCCCGTGTCGAACAGCCGATCCCCGATCGAATCCGAGTCGGTGGCCCCATCGTCCTGAAGATGGACGGGCCTGGAACCGGAACGATGCATGTGGAGTTCGTAAAAGGGTTTCACATACTGGAACGCGGGGTGGTCCTTCCGATACGACAGGAACGACACGACCGGACATCGGGCCGACAGGGCCTGGAACAGATCTATTTGAAGGCCGGTCATATCATGGAACCCGTAGAAATAGTAAGAGTCCTGCGGTCTGTTTTTGAAGGATTTCGATTCGATGGCCCGCACGGCCAGACGGAGGATGTCCGTGACGGACCGGACGGAGAGTCTCCTCAATTCGGCCCCGTATCTTTTCTGAATCCGCAAGAGCGACGCCAGGCGGTCCCGGTCCTCTTCATCGAGGGAGAGGTCCTCCAATCGCTCCAAGACAGTGTCGGGCTGGACCCCCGCGTCCTCCAGTTCCCTGACGCTCATCCGGTAAGCAGCGGCCAACCCGCGCGGATGAGAAGAACTCCCCCGCCGCCGATCCGGGATCAGCCGATCGATCACCTGATCATGGAACAGCGGGTCTCCGATGATCACCTCGTCCGGACGGCGGAACGTTTCCGTCAGTTCGAGGGAGAGGCTGACCATCGTATGAAACCGCACGTTCAACACCGACAAGCCGTTCTCCAGGGAGAGCCTTCGCTGCAAGCTGTCGGCCCCCACGCGCGACGGAGTGACGATCACCAGCCGCCGAGAGAGGCCGGCGCGGGATTCATTGATCTTTTCGATGAGCATCCGCTCCAGACGGCGCTGATGCGGAGAACAATAGACGCGAAGGGTCATCGGGATCTCTCCTTCTCAGTAGAACACGGCCCGGTGGCGGAGGAGCCGGCCCCGACGATAAACGAAGATCCCGGAGAAAATTTTATCCGTCTCGAGCCACGACATGAATATCCTGTCGCCTTCCCAGAGATTCAACGAGGGCAATTCCGAATCCTTGATCCACCGGAGATCCCCCTCGTCGCAACGGGTCAGACGGCCGGTGAACCGCCGCGCCGTGAACACAAAAACGCGCCAATCCTCTCCATGGGAAAACGCGGGAAACGTCAAGACTCCGTGCCAACGGGGACGGATGAGGGACAACCCCGACTCCTCTTTCACCTCCCGGATCACGCAATCCTCCGGAGATTCACCGGGCAAGAATTTCCCGCCCAACCCGTTCCATTTCCCCGCATGGACGTCTTTCTTTTTCCTGATCCGATGCATCATCAAGGTGCGTCCCCGGTGCCGGACATAACACAACGTGGCCAGTTTCATCGTCGGGTCACTCCCTCAGCCGGCCCAGGCCGACATCCCGCGGACGACGAACCATCCACCGGACAGGAACCCGGCCAACCGGCCGATGTTCATCATCCGTTCCGTCCGGACCCAGGGTTTCATCAACATCACCGGAAGGAGATAGACCGACGTCCCGACGAAAAAAGCGAGGAAGAACAATATCCCGGAAGAGACCCGGCCGAGTTCCAGAAGGCGCACGGCCCCCGCGATGAGCGGCGGGCACACGTTGATTCCGACGAGAAAACCCATGGCCCACGGCCACATTCTGAGCGATTTCCCTTCAGACAGCCGACGGCAGAACGCCTTGTCCGAAAAAGTGCGGATCCCCGAATAGCCGACCATGAGGATCCCGGCCAAGACCGAAGCGACGTTCAAGAGAGACAGCGGGATGTCCCCGCGGAAACGGTGCCCCATCCAGGACACGGCCGCGGCAAAGACCAAATAAGCCGCCAACCGGCCCGTCAGGAATTTCAGAACGATCCCCAGGGCGTCCTTCCATCGGGCCGGAGCTTCGGACAAAAAATAGGGGACCACCATCGGTGCGCAGGCTCCCAGGCAATACCCCCCCGTGGCCAGGCCCAACCCCAATCCCTCGGTCATCAGAGCGATCATTCAACGGCCTCCGATCCAAAAAACGATCTTCCTGAAAACTTCCGGCATGAAAAGGCCTCCGACCGCTCCACCGACCACGAGCCCCATCCCGATGAAAACCGTCCGCAGGACGGACCCGGAACCGTCCGTCCCACCCAATAACGTGTACCGGATCCCCCCGCGGGCGCATATATCCAGACATTCCCCGCATCGGTTGCAGTAAGGAAGGACTTTCGGCCCGTCCTCCGTCACCTCGATCGCAAATATCGGGCAAACCCGCGCGCAGTCACCGCACTGAACACAGCGGTCGGGAAGTATTGTGACCCGCAAAGGGTTGAGCCGTCCCCAGAACGCCTGCCACGCTCCGAACGGACACAACCACGCGCAAAAAGTCCTCTTCCTGGTCAACAGAGGGACGATCCCGATCGCCAAAACCCCGATGGAGATAAAAAAGACTTTCTGAAACATGCGGACGGCTCCATGTGTATCTAAAAAAGCATCCGTGATCTTCAAGGGACACAGCCACAGACAATAAACAGGCAAAAACACGGTCAGGGAGACCAACAACAGGAACAAAAGGAGCGCCGACGGAAAATCCCTCAACTTTTTCGAGACGTTCGTCCAAGCCCAGATCGGTTTTTTCAAAACACGGCTGAACCCCTCGTCGAGACCGCCATAAAAACAGGCCCAGGAACACCAGGCCTGACCCAAGGAAAGCGTCACCACCAGCCATAACACCCCCAACGTGAGCGGACCCCACAAAAGCCATGAACCGCTTTTCAGAGCCAAATACTGCTGATAGAGGTAGTTGAAAAATGACGAGGCCATCGCGATATGGCAAAAGGGAACGCGACCCTGCTCGGAACACGCGAAGACAGCCGATTTGATCCCGATCAGTTCGGATTTAAAGTTGAGGACAAAACCCCAGGCCATCAGGATGAAGAAGAGACTCCGCCAACGCGATATGAGTCCGGTCCGTAAGATGGCGAACCCGATCCCCCCGACGAACAAACTCCACCCCAGTTGATACGGGATCAAGTCCGTTCCCCGCTGAACGGACGTCGACAAGACGGTGACGGTCGTCGCGATCAGCGCCCCGAATATGAGACTTTTCAAGAGCGGTGAACCCGCCGGCACAGAATACTTTCCCGGACCCGGTCCCGCTTGGCAGGGCGTCTTGTTTCCTGTAAAATCCAAAAGATGAACGGGCTTTTTTTCTATCTCGGCTTTTTCGGACTGCTGGCCCAGGTCGGGCTTTTCAGGGAATTTTCTGTCGTCTTTGTCGGTCATGAATTGGCCTTTGGTTTTGCCCTGTCCGCCTGGCTATTCTGGACAGGATGGGGCAGTCAATCTTTCCATAAACAGGGCGCCGGCTCCGTCGATCAGAGGCGCCTCGGAATCACTTTCATACTGACCGGATTCGCATTTTTTCTGAGTGGAATGGCAGTACGGCTTTCAAAAGGATATCTCCCGTTCGGCGTCATCCCGGGCCTTTTTTCCGAACTGTTGCTCGCCCATCTGTTCCTATCCGCGCCCTGCTGGTTGATGGGGCGCTGTTTCGCCATCGGGTGCCGCTCGGAATACCACCGGACCAGACAAGAAGCGGCCGCCCGACTCTACACGTGGGAATCGCTGGGCGCTTTCATCGGCGGTTTATTTTACACTTTTTATCTATCGGGCAGAATCTCCTTTTCGCTGTTCATGGCGCTGGCCGGATTCGGCTGGACGATCTTGTCCGGAATGACCCTCAAACCACTCCGCCGGTCCGTGCTTTGGTATGTGTTGATCGTCATCTCCGGTCTTCTGCTCCTGACGCACAACCAGCTGGACACTCGCTCCCGCTCGTTCCAATGGGAGCGCTATAAGATCCTCTTTCAGAAGGAAAGCCGCTACGCTCACCTCGCCACAGCGCGCCTAAGGGACCTGACGGTCTTTTTTGAGAACGGCATCGTATCGGCACGGGTTCCGGACCCATCCCTGACGGAAGAACTGGCCCATTGGCCCCTCTTGGCCCACCCTCGACCCGATAAAATCTTGATTGCAGGCATGGGATCTCTCGTGTCTTTGCCCGAGATGCTCAAACACGGTCCGAAAACGATCGATTACGTCGAACCGGACGGAGACATCATAAAGATGGTCGGTCGTTTTCAATCCGATCTGACTCCCATCATAGAAAACACCGCGCTCTTTCATTCCTATCGACAGGACGTCCGCCGGTGGATCGGACGATCCACCGACCGGTATGACATCATCCTCCCCTCTTTTTCCGAACCGGTGAACATGGGGCTGAACCGCTTTTTCACACGGGAATTCTTCATCTCCGCAAGGAACGCATTGACCCAAAACGGCATATTGGCCTTTTCCATCCCTTCCGCAGAGAACTATCTATCGCCCGAATTGCTCTATTTGGATGCCTCCATCTACAAAACGCTTCAGTCGGTTTTCCCCCACGTTGAAATCATACCGGGATCCCGCCTTCTCCTTCTCGCCAGCCGACAACAATTGAACCTCGACCCGAACGTTCTCTCTTCCGTTTACAAAAAAAGGAACATAAAAAACCGGGAACTGACTCCGGCACTCTTTCCGTATATTCTCAACCCCTATCGACGACAAACCACCCTCGCCCGGCTGGAAGAGATGCGAAAAGTGCCGGAGAACACGGACGATAATCCCGTTTCATCCTTCCATCTCTGGCGCGTGTTCTTATCCAAATATGTCTCCCCGGCATACTTCGTCGGGCTGGCGGCTGTGACGATCCTTCTTGGCTGGCTCCTTATGTCCTTGTGGACACGCAGGGACCTCTGGCTGAAAGATCCGGCCATGACAGCGCTCTCCGTCATGGGTTTCTCGGGAATGGTTTTTGAGACGACCCTGCTGTTTACGGTCCAATCGTTGTATGGAAATCTTTATTGGCTGATGGGGATCCTTTTTTCATCTTTCATGGGCGGATTGTGGGGGGGAAGCCGATGGGGCGCGAAAACAAACAGAACCGCCACGATATTCGCTCCGCTTCTGGGATTGACCGGTGTTTGGAGTTTGGCCGTGGCCGGCGGGATGACATATCTCGCGACGATTCCGCCGACCTATGGACTCACGATCATTTTAGGAGCCCTCTTACTGGAAGGATTTTTCATGGGGGCAGGATATTCCATCACCGCGAAATCGAGAACTCAGTCAGGACCCGCTCTATACTCTGCCGACGTGTGGGGCGCCGCTGCCGGCGCGCTCCTCACGGGAGCATTTTTGGTTCCCCTGTTCGGGCTCAAAGCAACTTTTATCGTCGGGGGGATCATTCCCCTCCTGATTGTTCCCTGGGTTTTATCCCGACGATAAAAATCTTTTCGCTCCGCGTTCCATTCAATCCCAAACGTGCTAAAATAGAAATCCACGCCACAAAGGACAGCCTGTCTACAGCAACTATTTTTCAGATAGAATAAGAAAACAGATGAAGGACAATAAACCTCAACACAATATGATGGGGCCCAAAAATAACCAAATAGACACTGTTTTTAATCTCCTAAAACTGACGGAACAAAGGGTTAGAATCAGTGGACGTGTTGAAAATGTTTTCTTGGGTATAACAAAGAGCAATGCACGTTATGCGTTTATCAATATCGTGGGGAAATCCGGCAATAAACTTCGGCTGGTATTATGGGAAAAAGCACTCAAGCGATTTAAAACCAATCAATTAGAACAGTTGAAGGACAAAACGGTAAGAGTCTCAGGTATTTTACGGGCATATAAAGGACAGCCCCAAATAGAAATTCATTATCCGGATCAAATCGATGGGTACAACCCTGGTGTTACAAACATGAACAGACCGGGAAACATGCTTTCACCATCTCTGGACGGTTATGACGCCGATTCCCACGAAAACCGCTTTACTTGGGGGGCGAAAATAATGGGGTTGTTAATGTTTGCATTTTTGCTTATTTGCCTTGGCATTTCAATTGGGATTATTGTTGCAATCCCATAGTTAGTCCCATTCTTCCCCAAAGAAGCAAATCAGAGTAGAATGCAGGTCTTTTAAAAGACTAAAGCGGGCGTTTGGCCGGCATGCCCGACCGACGAGGGTAGATTTCCGGAGTCACCGCCGTTTTGCGGACTCGCACGACGAATCGCTCGTGGTCTAATCCCGGCAATTGATACGAAACGTGTTCTTCCACCTGTCCGTGGAGTTCTTTCAGAGCGGCACCGGCCGCATCGATTTCACGCATCAGCTCATGGCCTCGATGGGCGATCAAACATCCCCCCACCTTCAAGAACGGCAACGCCAATTCCAAGACCGTTGAAAGGTCCCCGAGAGCCCGCGCAAAGACGAAATCATATTTTTCCCGATGAGCCGCGTCCCGTCCGAATTCCTCCGCCCTCCCCCACAGCACATGGCAATTGCCGAGCCCGACGGACTTGATGATGGATTCAAGGAACTGGGTTTTCTTGTGCGTCGCCTCTAAAAGTGTGACGGAAATATCTTTACTGACGATACAGAGGGGAACCCCGGGGAACCCGCCGCCGGATCCGATGTCCAAACACACCGCCGGAATCGTTTTCATGATATCCGAATCCTTCAACAGCATCAAAGAATCCGCGACATGTTTCAAGACCAGCTCTTTTTTGTCCCGATAAGAGATCAGATTCGTCGTGGCATTGGCCCGTTCCAATTCGACCAGATATTTATCCAGGCAAACGAGTTGCTCTTCTTCCAATTCAAACCCCATCGGTTGGATGATCTGTCGGATATCCGCCGCCCCTGAGTTTGACTGCTTTTCTTTTGTCGTATTGTCCATAATCCTCTCATTTTCCATAAAAATCGATGATTTTCAGCAAAGACATTCCCCTTTCCCGCTAAAACAGGCCTATACCCTTATTTTTATGTTAGGATATTTACAATTCATTTACAAGTTCTTCGTGTAATCATAGCCACATTTGGGGCAAACTTATCTTAGGGTCATTAGAAGCGTCGGTTGGTGACCCACAAATAGTTACTACTATGAACAATTTCTTTAAATCATATCGATTTATAAAAAAGATTTTCCGGCCCACATTGGCGGTCGTCTTTCTTTATTCCAACGTCATCGCCGTCCATTCAGCCGAATCCAGTTTCTGGGCTGATCGGAAACAGGCGGCCCAGCGGATGAAACCGTCGTCTTCGGCGGACACGCTCCCCTCTTCCAACAAGAACGATCTCAGCGCGGAGCAAACACGTCTCCTCGCCCAACTGCCATCGACCATCCACATGAATTTCGGCATCACCGAGAACGGTTCCATTCCGGCCTCATTCTCCACGCCGGCCCCTTCCTCCTCCGATCAAAAACGCATCTTGGAGAGCACCGGATCCAGGGCCAACCCACAATCCTGGATATCCACCCTGGTCCTTCCTTACGGATCCATCCGGGACATCTATCTGGCGAAACACCCCAACGCCCCCATGATCATCCACATCCAGGATGCCCATGGAATTCCGGACGCCCAGAGGAACATCTCCTCCCTGATCAGCGGTCTTCAGAACCAACAAGGCATTTCGCTCGTCGGGCTCGAGGGCGCCAGCGAGGCGTTCGCTCTGGATCCTTACCGGAACTTCCCGGAGAAAGAGGTCGTCGAAGGCCTGGCCAACCATTTTCTGAACCAAGGATACATCACCGGGCCCGAATTGGCGGGGCTGACCAACCCCAAGCCCCCCCTCCTCTGGGGCGTGGAGGATCTGGACCTCCACGAAAAGAACGTGAAGGCCTATTCCGATTCAGACAAACTCGCCCCGCAGGCGCGAACGTTGTTCCGGCAACTCCAACGGTCCGTCGAAGAATCAAAAGAGTCCCTTTATTCGGACTCCTTGAGAGAGTTCGACCTCCATCAACAGAATTACCAGACCCGCAAAGAACCTCTGGGCAAATATGTCTCTTATCTGGTCAGCACCTACGAAGGTCTTCTGCACAGGGACCGCACGATCACCCTCACCAATCTCCATCTCCTCATGGACGCGCTCACCTGGGAGAACCAGCTGGACTTCAAGAAGGTCGAGCGTGAACGCGTCCTCTTAGTGGAAGAGATGGTGGGTTCCCTCCGCGAAGATCAATTATCCCTGGTGGTCCAGAAGAGCATGGCTTATCGCCTGGGACAACTGACATACGGGGAATATTACCGGTTCCTGCGAGACCTCTGCCGTGCCAACCGCATCGATCTGGACCAATATGACCAGCTCAGTTCCTACATCACCTATGTCTTGATCGCCGAGCGGATCAATCGGAACGACCTCCTCGACGAACTCGCGCTCCTTGAAAAACGTCTTCCGTTCCTTCTGGCTCAGAACGATCCTCAAAAGAAGCTGGTGCGGATCACCCAACAGCTCAACCTCCTGAACAGTCTCTTCAAACACGAGATGGTTCCGGCCGACTGGATCAATTACGAGACAGACCGGGCGGACATCCTGACCCTTCCGGCCCGGCTCAAAGAAGTGGGGCACCCTTCGGACGCGCTCCCGGAGACTCTGCCTGAGAACCTGCTCCGCCCGTTCGAGACGTTCTGTTCCGCCGCCATTTCAAGGAACAACCTCCTCATCGAGAACCTCATGTCGAAGATGCAGAGAGAGAAGACGGCCAACGCCATCCTCATCGCCGGAGGGTTCCACACCGACGGTCTCACCCGGCTCCTGCGGACCCGCGACGTTTCCTATGTGGTGGTCGTTCCCAAGATCAACGAAGTTCCCAAAGACGGATCCGAGTATTTGGACGTATTCGCCCGGGACCCGGTTCCCCTCGAGAAACTCTTCTCCGGATCCACCATCGAGTTGGCCCCCCGTCACGCGCTCAACGTCGGCGCGGATACATTGACCCGGGATCGCGGCGATTATCGCAACGCCTTGAAAGTGCGCCATCTCTGGGCTTCCTTCATGGCGCTGTTCACCGACACGGACAACAAGACCGCCGAACAACTCGCCCGGAACATCCCGGGGGTTGAGGAATTCAAGATCCAATCAAGAGAACGAAAGGGGGCGATCGGTCTCCTGAAATATTTCATCCGCTTCAAAAACCAGTCCCAGGGCATCACCTGCGAGCTGACTTCCGGCCCGTCCGGGTCCCAACCGAACGAGAACCTCGCCTTCGACACCACGGAGACGAACATCGCCATTCAGGATAAGAATTATGATGTCCGGCTTCACGTCAAGAGGGCGAACCCCGTCATCGCCTTGGCCGTCAGACTTTTCCGGTCCTTGAAACAACGAGTCTCTCCCGCTCCTTCCCCCCAAGAGATCATCAGCGGACACATGAAGAACGCCCGGGTCACCGCCGACACGAGCATCGGCCCCAAAAAGACCCAGGAAGACCGTTACATCAATTCCCGGATAGCCCTCGACGGGATCCCCAACGGACAGGGACAGCTCATGATCGTCGCCGACGGACACCCCTATGGGAAACTCCCGGGAGACGAGGTGGCTCAGATCGTCCAAGACCAGGCCCTGGCACTCTTCCAAAGATTCCTCACGGAAACGAACGGCGACATCGGGAAGGCCATCCGGAGCGTCGTCGAAGAACTCATGCGGCTCACCGACGAGCACGACAACGGGACAACCATGAGTCTCGTCTACGTTTCCGATTCTCAAGCGCAGGCCCATGTCGCCGTCCTCGGTGATTCCCCCGTCCTGATACGGGACAAACAAGGACAGACCTGGGAGAACACGGCGAACTGGAGAACCCTGGGAGACAAGGAAGAGCTGGGGGATTTCCGTGACAGAGAATTCCCCCAATACGCCACCATCGACCTCGGGCCCGAGAGCATGATCCTGGTCGCCTCCGATGGTCTCTCCGCCGCCAAAGATTCAAACGGTAAAAAGATCGGGGATATCGCCATCGCCTTCGACAAATTGATCCAAGGGGCCGACGCGGCGGAACTCGTCCAGGAAGCCCTGAACAACGAGTCCGACGACAACGTCACCGCGATCGTCTGGCGGGCCCAGGCTCCGCCCCGGACATCCTCCGCGGGGAAAACATTTTCGTTCCTGAAATCACTCTCAAAGATCCGGATAGGCAATACGACGGTCGAAACCCCGAAACGACTGACGCACTCTCCCTTCCAGCGGATCTTCCGCCGGGTCCTTTTCACGGCGCTCCTGGCGTTCACCTTACTGACTCCAATCAAAGAAATGGCACAAACGACGCGGCCCGTGGCGCCGATACAACAAATACCCCAGCTGAGCCCCCCGGTTTCGGCATCGATCACCATCGATATCATGCCTCTTCTCAATCGCAAACATCACAGGGGGTCTTCCTCTCATTCATCCATGAATTGGCCTCAACGCTTGGCGGTCATGGGAGCGACGACCCTGGGAACGATCCTCCTGGCCGACCACGCGAACCAGAAAGACTTGCAGACGATCCTTCTCATTGATGTCGTCGGTAACGGGATCATCGCGGGGGTCGGAGCTTACGTCAACGACGCGGACATGCTCGACGGGTTCGCCTGGGGCAGCGCCGGAGGGCTCCTGATGTATGGCGGAAAAGAAATCACCCGGAGCGGCATCAACCAGAACGGTTACGGCATCCCGGCCAAGGTCGTCCACTCCCTCGGCGTGTCCATGCGCAACAACGTGATGGTGGGCGACAAACCCTTCGACCGATACGAGATCGATTTCGGCCCCCTGCTCCTGAGCTTCGACAAAAAGGCCGGGTATAAGCCGGAACCACGGATACTTCCCCTCCCCGCTTTCGCCGTGATCGCGAACACCATCTATGGGAACAAGATCGACCTGGCCGCCTCCTCCAAGGTGGGGGCCTTGGTGTTTGAAGGGACGATTCCCTTCGTCGACGATTACGCCTCGGGGATGACTCTGGGCAACGTGTTCACCCTCAAAGACAGCATGGATGTGCGATACAAGACGATAACGACACTGCATGAAGGGATCCACACGTTCCAATACAGCGAGATGAGCTTCACCGGCAAATGGGCGAACGATTATCTCCAGTCCAAAGCTCGCTGGCTCAAACCATTCCGGTTGGACCGCGATATCGGTTATGGTCTTTTGGGATTGACCCAATTACCGGGAGTGGCCCCCAAATGGTTCGGAAAATTCGCGGAACACAATAACTGGCTCCTGGAACTTGAACCGATCTCTTGGGAATCTCATACGCCGCAGCCCTTCAACATCGTCCACAATGCCGCCGCCTGGATCGCAGGGGCTCTCACAACTGCCGTGGGGATTGGATTGGCCCTCTCCGGTGCCTCGTCGATCATCGCCATGGACGGACTGGTGGCCGGCTTCATCCACATCGCCGCCCTCTCGGCTGGACTCGGGCTGGCCTGGTTCGGCTCCAAACTGATGAGCCGTTATCTCCGTGACTGGCGGATATCCAGAGGATTCCAGGGCCTTTCCAAACAATTTCCCTCCCTGAAAGCCGACAAAACCCCTCTCGACGAATCATTGGTCCAGGCTTATCTGAAAACCATCCGGTCGAAAAACCCCGGATTCAAAAGCGACGATCTGCGCGTGGATTGGAATCTGCGGTTCACCGGCAACAACAGTCTGGCGGTGACCGACGCCGGCACGGTCTGGCTGAATCCCTGGCTGGTCGCTGACCTCAACAAGACAGAACTTTCCGGAGACATGGAACAACAGACGGCCCGCCTGGCCCTGTTGCAGAAAAAGCTGGCCCCCGTCATCGCGCAGCACGAAGCGCTCCGTGTCGCTTACTCGGCCCGATCGTTACTCCGCATTCCCTTCCTGCAAACCCTCTGGATCTACGCGACCAAACCGTTCGACCGTCAAAAAGGATGGCTTAGAAATGCCGTCCCCGTGTTCAACTACGTCATCGCGCCGGCCTTGGTCTCCCCCCTCGGGATCGGATATGTGCTCGGCATCGGGTTCGGGTTCATGCTGCTCCGTTCCTTGGCCGAGATGTTATTCCAAAGACGTCCTTTCCCATCCGCATTCTCCAGTGCGATGAAACGTCTTCCGTCAGCAGTCCTCTTCCTGTCTCCCTATTTATTGACCTTGCCGGGGATTGACATCCTGACACCCCTCGTCGCCGTCGGCATTTCCACGGCTCTTTTTTCGATCATCAGGGTCATCGACGCGAGCGGCGCCGGACCGTTCCTCAGAAAACCCAAAGGGCTCCTTTTCAGTCTTCTGATGCTCTCATCGGGTTTCAGCAGTTGCATCCTCTCACCGGATCGAGCGGGATCCGACAAGATCCAATCGGTCGACGGGGCCGAGTGGACGGAGGAAGACAAATGGCTCCTCATCGCCCGGGTGAGCCCGAGCTGGATGTTGGACAGACACTATAAGAGCATCAAAGACGAATCCCTGCGCGAAGAAGCCGTCAAGATCGCGGTCGATTCCACCGAGACGAAATCGTACCTCCTTCTGAGCGCCAAATCCTTCATGGACTATTCCTGGGGATCCGAAACGCTCACCATGGCCTTGGACTCCGCCCAACAGAGGAAAGAATGGTATGGAATGTTGGAGACCGCGGATTACTGGAAAGACAAGAGCGGGGGACGTGACCGGCTGCTCGGCATGGCCCGAACGATGCAGCAAGCCGGAGACTGGTCATATCTCCTACAAACAGCCGCACTCCTTCCCGCGAACGAAGCCGAACCTTTCCTCAAGGACGCCGTCGCCCACCTCCTTGAAGCGGAAGAATGGTACAGCCTCGTCTATTACTCACCGGTCCTTCTGTCGAATGGAGAGTTCATCCCGGCCGTCCAACGGGCGTTGAAAGGGCTGGAAGCTAAATCCGACTGGACGACCATCATCGAAAAAACCTCCGTCCTCGCCCGGACGCCGTGGGGACTTTCTGCCGTCCAACAAGCTCTTTCGGAACTGGAGAAGAAGGGCGATTGGTCGACCATTCTAAGCAATGGCGAACATCTCCGGACGATTCCGGGCGGCGCCGCCTCGGTCCAAAAAGCCATTGAACACTGTCAAAGCGACAGGACAAAGCTGATCTACCTGATTGAATATGCCAAGGATGCGAACGATACACAGTTGCAGCTGAGTAACGCCGAATACATGGCCAAGAACAATCTCTGGGACGGCATCCTCTACTCCGCCGCCGCCATCAACCAGATCGGCCCGGAAGGACTGAAATACATCGACCGCGCTCTCAACGAATTGAGGGCCGCCAAAGACTGGAAAATGATCATCAACACCTCGGACGATTTCATCAATTATCACCCCCAAGCCAACGATTTCATTCAGGAAGCCATCGGCGAACTGATGGCCAAGAAAGATTGGGAGGCGTTGATCTCCACTGCCAATACTTGGCAGAACTATCTCATCGGGCGTAACGTCATCCTTCGGGCCGCCAATGAGGTCCCCTCGGATATCATGCGAATCATACAGGACGACCCCGTCGTCAGGGCGCTCCTGGAGACAAGCCGTGACCCGAACCATCGACTCATCCTGAATATCCTCAACAGCCCCGATATCACGAATATCATCGACGTGGCCGGCCTCCTCCATCTCCATATCGCCGAAGGGATACCCCTGCAGGAAATCAACCGATTGGTGGGAGACCCCGCGGCCTATATGAAGACCCTGATGCGCCTGGTGACACAAGAGAATCTCTTTGGAGCCCAGTCCATTCACAATAGTTTGCGCAGCCACTGCCTCGCCAAACTACTGGAAATCAACGATCTCCACGAGGAGAACGACGCGACCCGATTCGCCTCCGTCAAGGACATGGACGCCAATGAGATTTACACGATCATGGGATATGGCGCGGAGGAAGCATACACCAGCACGTTCGTCGGTCTTTTCTCAGGCACACGGAATCCTGATGGGAGCATCGTCACCAAGGGGTTACTGGACAAGATGAAGGACGAGGGGTTGAGCGGCGACCAACTTCTCGAAAAAGCAAACTACAATAAATTCCGGGAATTCCTCAATCTGACCGCCACCTATAAGAACAAACTTCCCGATTTCCTGGAGACGATGACCGCCGACAAGGCGGAGCTGGTCATGAGACGCTTCGTCCAGAACCTCGATCAGACACAGGAACCCCTCCGCGAAGCCACAGTGGTCGCCAACGCCATCGGCCTGCTGCAGAACCCGGCCCAGATCGCGGAGATCATCCAGCAAGACAAGAGCCAGGGAACCCAACATTACACGAAGCTCCAGAATCTGCTCCGATTCCTTCAAAAATCCGTTCAAGATGAATACGTGCGGATGGAATCCGCCGAGAATCAGGCAGGCATGGTGATGTACGGTCTTCTCGGCGGGATGTTCCACGACGTCGACGGCGGAGTTAACGAATGGAGCCGGCAGATGGCGGAAAAATATCCCCTCCCCGACTTGAACGTACTCCGCCTCTCCGACATGACCAACCCCAACGGCATACATGTCCAAAAGGTCTTTTTCTATGGGGATGACGACGGCGAATCGTCCTATGCCAGTCTTTACCAATCCTATCAGAGAGAGGGGTGGCGGACCACGGACCGCGGAAGCTATGTCTTCATCCAATCCACCGGCGGCAAGAACCCGGTCTACATATTCGTCGTCAAACCCAACCGAGACGATCGGATCAATGAGCAAGGATCGAACGACGTCGATACCTATCTCAACCAGGCGGGACTCCGAATCAACGAGATCGCCCATGGCGGCCACAGCTACTGGCTCAACGAGACATTAAGTCGAACCCCGTCAAACATCGCCCTCTTTTTCGCACGCTCCTGTGGAGGAGCCGATCGGATCAATGATATCCTGGACAAGGCCCCCAACGCCCACATCATCTCCACCAACGCCACCGGGACCCAATACGTGAACGGACCGATCCAGTCCTTGAAGAACCGGATGCTCAACAACGGCCAAGACATCAGCTGGGACCCTTTCTGGAACACCCTGAGTCGCGACCTCAGCGGCAACGACAACTTCCAATATTATGTGCCGCCCAACAGAAATTTCGCCGCCCTTTATCGAAAAGCTTATGAGAACGCCATCAAAAAGACATCCACCACCCGCGATCAATTCATCGGTCTGAGCGAGCTTGATTCGCATGGTCGCCCCATGCTCCGCTTAGTCCCCATTAATGCACCCGCTCAGACGATGCTCGCCGAGATCTCACCTATTTCCACGGAGTCTTCCACGCTACAGAAAAACCTGACTCGCCAAAACGAACGGGAAGACCGTCGATTGGCCTTGAAAGCGGAATCCGAGAGATACAGAGCCCGCCTGTCCATGGGGTCGTGGCCCTGGATGAGGGCCCTGATCCTTCCCTCTCTCGAGAGGTTCCTCTCCTCTCTCCTGCCGGCGTCAATCTCCTTCCGAACAGACCGCCTGGCTCGCGTTTACGACGGGATCATCACCCCTCTCTTGGAGAACGGTTTGACTCTAGGCCTCATGGTCCTTCTTCCGGCCGTCTTCTCGACACTCGGCCTTCCGGGAACAGAACAGACCCATGACATCCTTTCCGCCGTCATATCCTGGGGTGTCTTTGCCGGACTGCATTTCAAAGCGCTCGCCCGGAAAGGGACTCTCGCCTCCGTCGGCATCATCGCCGGTATCGGCGTCTTGGGTGGAGTGGCCTTATCCTTCGCGGGACCTTTGGCCCCCGTCCTCTTCTGGGGCTATGCCCTGATCGGCACGGTTTCTCATGGGATAATCAACAGGCGCGCCGCCCCTGTCCGCAGGACTCAAGGTGTCTCCGTGGCAAAGACCGGAATCGCTCCCGCATTTTCAAAGATGATCCGCCCCGTTCTTGTGCCGGTCTTATTGGCTGCCAGCCTTTTGGGTCTGGCGCCGCGGACAACCGCCCAGACATACCAACCGGCGACTCCGGGCGACGACCAGGGGATTCCGGCAAGTGGAGACCGGGAGTGGACCACGAGCGATTACTACCTCATGATCGCGTCAAAATCCAAACCCCTTGATATGTTGGGTGAGAATTATAAACTCATCAAGGACGAAAAGCTGCGCGAAAAAGCGGTCCTCGAAGCCGTGGATAAATTGCAAGGGGAACCCGCCAATCTCTTGCGCAACCTACCGGCTTTTGCGAATTACAGCTGGGCTCCGGATAAGATCGGACCGGCGCTCTCCTGGGCGGAAGAAAACGGAAGCTGGTCTTCTTTGCTGTATCATATCGGATCATGGAGTGCGCTACCCGGGGAACAGGCCCGAGCCCTCCGCCTTGCACAAACCGCCCGCGAGAAGGGCCGGTGGAACAACCTGTTGCAAATAGCGGCGGTTCTATCTCCCGAACAGGCCGAACCGTTCGTCGTGGAAGCGGCATCCCATCTCCCCGTCGAGGAAGAACGGGACCGGCTTCAATTCCTGTCTTATACGGAAGTTTTAATAAAACACGATGCCACCGTCCCGCAACTACAGGCGGTGCTGAACAGGATTTTATCCCCCGAAACAGGTGATGAAAACTGGCGGGAGATCCAGGCGATCGGAAAACATATACCGGCCTTGATGGAAACGGACTGGGGCAAAGACGTTGTGAAGATTTTCGCTCAAAAACTTCAGGCGGCTTCTAATTGGTCATCAATCCTCGAATGGGGGCAGTATTTTTACGATGTGGACGGGGGCGAAGCCATCGTCAATGAGGCCATTCAGAACACCGGCTCCAATTGGAATGCGCTCATCTCATTCGGCGCCGAAACAGGGGCCCGAACAGGGGATTGGGACATCGTTTTGCAGGCGGCTGAACAGATGGCCAACGACCAAAAATGGGGACTGATCCTCTCGAATGCGAAACCCATCATCGAGGCCGACGGCATGCGATATGTCGACATGGCGATCAACGCTCTTCATCAAGACCAGAACTGGAAAGTGCTGTTCCTGTCGGCCGACGGATACCGGGATGTCCATCCCCATGGGCTTGATATCGTCCATAAATCCGTCGGGATGTTGATGTATCAGAACAACTGGAGGATACTGTTCTCCAGGAATATGACAGCCTGGCAAGACCAACCCTATGCCCGCGACCTGGTGCTCGCAGGAGCCGATACGGCCCCCGCCGCACTGATGGAAGCCATGAAACACAACGACCTTCTCCCCTCCATCCTGGAGACCAGCGATAAACCCTCCCATCAGGTTTTACTGGATATTCTTCGCAGCAAATCGATCGTGAACAAAGGGTTCGTCGCCGGGCTGATTCATCTTCACTTGGTGGAGAATCTAGCATTGGAAGACATCGATAATATGGGGGAGTTGGACCATATCAATTCTCTGATCCGCCTGATCAGTCAGGATTCGGTCGTGGGTCGGCAATCCCTTGAAAAGCAACTCAAGGAAAAAGCCTCCCATATCCTCCTCAACATCAACGAACTTCACAGTAGGCCCGACGAGGAGCGGTTCGCCTCCGTATCCAGATGGAACGCTCGAGAAACATACAACATCCTCGTCTACGGCGGCGTCAGCGATTGCGACATGGAGAAGGGCATGGTGC
>ENA-UOWG01000430-UOWG01000430.1-activated-sludge-metagenome-genome-assembly--contig:-NODE-430-length-56143-cov-6.030042_pt1 | contig 56143 bp, 42 predicted proteins | sample MGYA00238147_ERZ761563 | MGnify/ENA primary metagenome ERZ761563 (study PRJEB28884, sample SAMN05720216) | anaerobic digester metagenome | isolation source: active sludge of municipal...
GGCCCAGTTCCATTTCGGCCAGCGCGCGGACATTCCCCTGCGCCAGGACAGCCGCGGTTACTTTCCCAACGAAGAATACACCCGCAAACGCAAAGCTCAGGGGAATCCCTGGATGGATGGAGACACCGCCAATCTGTGCATGGGCCAAGGGGAGATCACGGTGACGCCCTTGCAGATTGCCCTCATGACAGCGGGGGTGGCCAACGGGGGCAAGATGTTCTGGCCGCGGCTGGTCCAGCGGATTGAATCGCAAGATCCCGAGGCGGCCCAACCGGGCGTGGAATTCCCGGCGGGCCGATTGCGCAGCACGCTGAAGATCTCGGAACGTTCCCTGGAGACAGTGCGGCAGGCGATGCTGGCTGATGTCGAGGATTCGGATGGCACCGGACGCAGGGCCGCGGTGCCGGGATTTCGGGTCTGCGGCAAGACCGGAACGGCGCAGGTCAAGCAGGGCGGACGGTTGAGGCGGCATGACACGTGGTTTGCCTCGTATGCCCCTTTTGAGCATCCGCGGTATGTGGTGGTCGTCATGGTGGAAGGGGGCGATTACGGGGGCACCACCTGCGCGCCGGTGGCTCGGCAAATTTACCAGTTGTTGCATCGGCTCGAAAGCGAGCCGGCGAAGACACCCGAATGGATTGCCAGGAACTGAATGTACGAATCGGTTCTTAACGAGCGCCAGCCCCGGGCGGACTGGCTGATGTTGGCGGCGGTGTTCGCCCTGATGCTGATGAGCGTCCTGTTCGTGGCGAGCGCGAAATGGCCCGAGGAAATGGCGAGCGGCACGCCCTGGTATGGGCGGTGCTTTTTCAAGCAACTCGTCTGGTGCGCCGTGGGATGCGCCGCGGCGGGCGCGGTCTGTCTGCTGGATTACCGGGTGCTTTCCCGGTGGTCGATGGTGATCTATTGGGGGACTGTTTTGCTGCTGATCCTGGTCCTGATACCCGGGATCGGATCCAAGCGTTTTGGAGCGCAGCGCTGGATTGATCTGGGGCCGCTTCAATTCCAGCCCTCCGAATTCGCGAAGCTGACCTTTGTTTTCGCCCAGGCCCATTTCTTGAGCCGTCCGAGGGAGGAGCTGCGCCAAGTCCGGCTTTTCTGGAAGTCGTTGGGCATGATTGCCCTGCCATTCTCCCTGATTTTGATCGAACCCGATCTGGGTTCGGCCCTGGTTTTGTTTCCGGTGGGGCTGGGGATGATGTTGGTGGCGGGAGTGCCGGCGGTGTATTTGAGGAATTTTGTTATTGGGGTGTCGGCGGTGGTGGCTTTGATGTTGGCGGACGTTTTATTTGCCCCGTCGGGGTGGCGTCTTCCGCTGGAAGATTATCAGCGCCGCCGATTGTTGGTGTTTTTTGGAAGGGACTATGCTTCGGCCAATGCGACCAAGGAGGAACGGTTGCGGTTGCGGCGCCAGCAGATCGATGACTCGCTCAATATCCGGCAGGCCCTGATCTCCGTGGGTTCGGGCGGTTGGGGGGGGGTGGGATGGCGCCAGAGTTCCCAGATCAAGGGAGGCTTTCTGCCGCGCAATGTGGCGCATAATGACTTCATTTTCTCCGTAATTGCCGAGGAGAAAGGTTTCCTGGGTAGCGTGACAGTGCTCACGCTTTATACCGTGGTCCTGTTTACAGGACTGCGAGCTGCCGGCCAGGCCCGCGATCGCCTGGGCAAATTGCTGGCGGTAGGAATCGTGGCTCTGATTTTCAGCCACGTATTCATCAATATCGGCATGAACATACGCTTGATGCCGGTGACGGGCATTCCGTTGCCGTTCTTGAGTTACGGCGGTTCTTCCGTGCTCTGCTCGTGGATCGCCATCGGCATTTTGCAGAACGTATATCTATACCGTAAATCCTGAGACTTGTTATGACTGAACGTAGTTTTTCACGACGACGTCGCCCCACGATGCGCTTCCGGCCCAATGGAGGCCTGGGAAGCGCCCAGCGGGAGCGCCCCCAACATGCCACCCGGTCCGAAGGCCCTCAGGCCAAGAACCTGGACGAGCCGGTGTTTGACCGTTCCCGCCACGAGCAGGAAATCATGCGAGCCGAAAACAAGGCCGCCGGCGTGCCTCCCGCCCCTGAGGTCATCAGCGAGGTCGCACCGGTCGAGGCCCAGGAACCCCAACCGCCCGTCCCCAAGCCGTCGTCGGACGAGGAATCCTATCGCCCAATACCCGTCGGCGAGCCTCCTCCCCAAGGCCTGGTCGATACCCTGCGCGTGGCCGCCAACCGCGTGATCGAAAAGGTCCAGCGGCTCATGAAACCCAGCAAGCGCATCCGCAAGGAAATTGTTGTCAATACCGAGTCGCTCGAGATCCGGGTTGCGGTCCTTGAGGAAGGCAAGCTCGAGGAATTCACAATCGAACGCACCACCGAGGAGCGCCTGGTGGGCAGCATCTACAAAGGCCGCGTCAGAAACCTCGAGGACGGCCTGAAGGCGGCCTTTGTCGACATTGGTTTCGAGAAGAACGCGTTTCTGCATTACTGGGACATTGTGCCGACCTCGTTTGACAGCTCGGTCGAAATCGTGGAGCGGGAGACCAAGAAACGCGACAAGCCCCGCATCACTCACAAGGACATTCCCCGCTTGTATCCCCCGGGCAGCGAAATCATTGTTCAGGTCACCAAAGGCCCCATCGGCACCAAAGGCCCGCGTGTCACCACCAATTTATCGATTCCCGGGCGGTTTCTGGTTCTGCTTCCCAATTCGGATCAGTGCGGCATTTCCCGGAAGATCGAGAAGATCGAGGAACGCCAGCGTCTGAAAAAAATCCTGCGGCGCCTCACGATTCCCGACGGCATGGGTGTTATCATCCGCACCGCCGGCGAAGATCAGCAGGCACGATATTTTGTCCGCGACCTGGCCTTCCTGATCGAGGAATGGAAACGGATCCAGGACAAAATCAACCACCAGGCGGCGCCCTGCTGCGCCTTCCAGGAACCCGATCTGATCGAGCGCACCGTGCGGGATTTTCTGACGGACGATGTGGATCGCATCGTAGTGGATCATCCCGATCAGTATGAGCGGATTCGCAACATGATTGGTCGAATCTCGAAGCGCTCCGCTCAGAAGGTCAAGCTCTACGGCGATTCCCAGGCGCTCTTCGATCGCTTCAATATTTCGCGTCAGCTTGAGACCGCCTTCTCGCGCCAGGTCCATCTCAAGAGCGGCGGCTACATTGTGATCGACGAAACCGAGGCCCTGGTATCGATCGACGTCAACACGGGCAGCCACAAGGGCGGCAAAGACCAGGAATCGACCATTCTCAAGGTCAATCTCGAGGCGGCCGAGGAGATCTGCCGGCAGCTGCGGTTGCGAAACATCGGCGGCCTCATCGTTCTGGATTTCATCGACATGAAATCGAGACGGGATCAGCACACCGTTTACCAGCGGGTCAAAGACGGCCTGCGCCGCGACCGGGCCAAGACTCACATCCTGCCCATCTCCCCGCTGGGTCTTATGGAAATGACCCGCCAGCGCCATTCGGAAAGCGTGCGCGCGGCGGTCTACGACGATTGTTCCTACTGCAAAGGCCGCGGCAAGGTGAAAAGCACCGTTACCATGAGCGTGGAAATCCAACGGAAACTCCAGGAGATCCTCAAGCGCCGCGAGCGCGATGAAACCGATTTCCAGCTCCGCATCGTGGTGAACCCGACGGTTCTCGAACGGTTGCGCACCCAGGATGAACGGCTGCTGATTGACATGGAAAAGCGCTATTACGGCAAGCTGTCGTTCCGGGCCGATCCCGCCTTCCATGCCGAACAGTTCAAAATCCTGAACGCGGTGACCAACGAGGAATTGGTCCGCGTCGGCTGCTAACGGAGGGCAGACCTATGAAATCGCATCTACTGACCCGCCGTCAGGTCTTACGGAAGACCGGCCTCGTTTTGGGAGCCGCATCCCTGGGGCTGGCCGCCGGCGACTCACGGGCGGCCTCCACCCCCCAACCCGAATCCTCCTCGGGCGGCTTCACCTATTGCTTCAATACCGGGACCATCCTGGGGCAGAAGCTTGGCCTCCTGAAGGAGATCGAACTTGCGGCACAGGCGGGTTATGACGCCATCGAACCGTGGGTCGATAGCATCGAGAAATACCGGCAATCGGGCGGTGCGTTGGCGGATGTTCCAAAGCGCCTGAAAGACATGCGACTTACGGTCGCCGGCGCCATCGGTTTTGCCGAATGGATTGTGGATGACGATGACCAGCGGGCCAAAGGACTCGAGCGGGCCAAACACGATATGGACTTGGTCGCCCAGATCGGGGGGCGACGAATCGCGGCCCCTCCCGCCGGGGCTACCAACATCTCGGGCTTGGATCTGAAAAAGGCCGCCGACCGTTACCGGGCCTTGCTCGAACTGGGCGAACAATCGGGGGTGATGCCGATGCTCGAAATCTGGGGATTTTCCCGAAATGTGTCCCGGCTGAGCGAAGCCTTGTTCATTGCCGCCGAAACGGGCCATCCCCAGGCCAGCGTTCTGGCAGACGTCTTTCACTTGTACAAAGGTGGATCGGATTACCGGGGCCTTGGATTGGTTCACGGCAAGGCCCTGCCCGTTTTCCATCTCAACGATTATCCCGCCGATCCACCCCGCGATAAGGTCAACGACAGCTTTCGCCTGATGCCGGGCGACGGGATCGCGCCTTTGACTCAAATCCTGCGCCTGTTAAAGGCTGCCGGAGGCCGGCCGGTCATTTCCCTGGAGTTGTTCAGCCGTAAGTATTGGGAAATGGATGCTCTGGCCGTTGCCAAGGAAGGTCTGGAGAAAATGAAGGCGGCTGTTGCCCGCGCCCTCGCTCCGGATTAGCGCTGGAGTGTTGGGATTATTGGCCGGATGCCGGAGGGGGGCCTTGGGTTTGGCGAACCAGGGCGCGATCGTGCTGGCTTAAGATCCGCCACTGGCCCGGCGGCAGATTGCCCAGGTCAAAACACCCAATCCGCACCCGCACCAATCGCAGCGTGGGATGCCCGACGGCGGCCGTCATTCGTCTGACTTGCCGGTTCTTGCCCTCGGTCAATTCCATCGAAAGCCAGCAGGTGGGGACGGTCTTGCGAAATCGGATCGGGGGAATCCGGTCGGGCAATTCGGGCGCGGGATCCAGAATCCGCGCCTGGCACGGAGCGGCCAGCCAATCGCGGATTTTGATTCCGAGGCTTAACCGCCGCAAAGACTCCGGATCCGGGATCCGCTCCACTTGCACCCAATACAGCCGGGGATGTTGAGCCCTGGGATTCAGGAGTTCGTGGTTCCATCTCCTCTCGTCGGTGAGCAGTAGCAATCCTTCCGAATCGGCATCCAAACGCCCCAGGGGATAGATCCGTGGCGGAAGACCGAATTCGGATAGCGGGCGATAACCCGATCCATCTGAAGTGAACCGGGAAAGGACACCGTAAGGTTTGTGGAAGGCCACCAGCATGCCGCTGGAATTGATCCCCGCCATCAGCCTGGCGGCCATCCCATCGGCCGCCCGCCGAGGATGTGACAATGTAAATGAGGCACGGCTTCTCCCGCATCGCGGCCATTATTGATCACCAGCCGAAATCCGGTTTCGCTCAAGCCCATTTTTTTGGCTACCGTCGGCGCTTTCAGCAGGAGATGACCCAATACCGCCTCGTCTCCGGACTTCGCCTCGGCAATCCGGACGATCGGTTTCTTGGGAATCAGCAAAACATGGACCGGCGCCTGCGGCTTGATGTCTTTGAAGGCAAGGACCTGTTCATCCTCGTACACGATGTCGGCCGGGATCTGCCGGGCGATGATTTTTTCAAACAACGTCTGACTCATAAATCAGCGCACCACCATCGGGCATGAGGAACTCCCGCTCTCGGCGGCCAGGCATTCGTGCATGTAATGAATCAGGCGATCGCTCAGTCGCTGGCAACCGGCGCTCCAGCGGCGGGTACCCACGACCCGCCGAACCAGCTTGCGCAAACCTCGAACGCACAGCACCTCCGGCTTGCCCCGAAGCCGGCTGCGCAGCCCCTCCCGCAACATGGGATACAACGCCAGCTCGATCGGCTCGCTGCCGGGCTCGATCAGTTCATCCAAATTATACTCCGCCCTCGACGGCGTCTTCAACGGCGGCGCGCCATACTTGATCTCGAATCCAATCCCCCGGAAAACCGTCTGCAGGGTATCCAGGAATTCCTCCAGCGTGATCGCCTCGCGCTTCAAGTCCTGCTTGTAATAATGAACGACCGCCGCCACCACCGAACGCAAGGTGTCCACATCCATCGGCGATTCACCCCGCGACTGCAACTCGATCGCAATCGACTCCACCGAGCAAGGAATCATACTCCCCGCCACGCTGGCAAACAACAGGATGTCATGCCCCATTTGTATCACGATTTTGTTCCCAGGTTCTTCACCGCTTGCACGAATTCCGTGGCTTCCTCAAACCGCCGATAAACACTCGCAAATCGCACGTAGGCTACTTCGTCCACCTCGCGCAATCCATCCATCACCCGCTCGCCAATTTCCGCGCACGGTATCTCGCGCTCAAACCGATCCGAAAGATTCGAAACAATCCCCTCCGCCATTTCCTCGATCATCTGAGGACTCACCGGCCTTTTCTGGCAGGCCTTCTTGATGCCCGAAATCAGTTTTTCCCGCGAGAACTCCTCGCGTCGCCCGTCCCGCTTGATCACCATCATTCCTTCACGCTCAATCTCCTCGTAGGTCGTATACCGAAACCCGCACCCCAAACATTCCCGCCGCCGCCGGATTGTCGCTCCTCCCCGTGAAGCCCGTGAATCGACGACTTTGTCATCTTGAAAACCGCACTTCGGACATCGCATAAATGCAGACCTATACCTTCGGAAGTAGCCTTCTTCCAACTACCACACAAAATGTTGGGGTGTCAAACGCTGATTTATGCGACGATCGGATTTCTCACCGTCCAAACCCACTTCGGGTTCGCGAGAAGGAATCTCGAGCCGGAGGTTTATTCCGTCGCCGAATAGAATCCACAGTCCCAGGCGGTGTCGAACAGGGCGATGATGTTTTCGGGGGGCACTTCGCCCTGGATGTTATGGACATTATTAAACACGTAACCGCCGCCTGGCATTAGGGCGCGGACGTTATGCCGGACATTGGCGGCGACTTCATCGGGGGTGCCGCAGGGGAGAACGTGTTGGGCGTCGCAGCCGCCCCCCCAGAAACTGAGTTCGCGACCATAAGCGCGTTTGAGGTCGGACGGATCCATGTTACGGGCGCTGATTTGGACGGGGTTCAGAATATGGATGCCATTGTCGATAAGATCGGGGATGAAATCGCGGCACGAACCGCAGGTATGGTACCAGATGCGGGCGGGGGTTCGGGAGCGGATGTATTGGACGAGGCGCATATGGCGAGGTTTGACGAGGCGCTGGTAGAGCTCGGGTCTGAACAGGGGCCCGTTTTGGCCGGCGATGTCATCGCCAATCATGATCACGTCGACGACATCCCCGACTTCATCGAGGAACAGGCGGAACCAATCGAGCCAGAATTTCAGGGTCTGATCGAGCATGGCTTCGCAGAACTGGGGCTGGGTCATGAGATCGCAGAACCACTGTTCGAGGCCGCGCAGGTACCAGCACGTTTCGTAGACGACCCCTGAAATGCCGCTGACGACGGCGTAAGGGGTGTTCTGTTTGAGTTGGAGTGCCCGCTCGCGGAGACCCTTGAAGCGTGTGGGATCGTCGCCCTTGGGCCAGGGGTAATTGCGGAGGTCGGACAGAGAGGCGTTGGCGAGCGGATGCAGGGTGATATCCATGTAGTTGGGCGAGTCATCGGGCATCGACCAGCGGACTCCGAATTCATCGACCAGATCATGCCAAACACGGCCATTGCGCTCGGTCTTCACAATGGCGCCGCGCCAGGAGGATGCCGCGCCGGCCCGGACATAGCGCGTATCGACCCGCAGTCGTTCGAGCACCGATTCACAAGGAGCCGCCAATTGTTGGACGGGATCCATGATGGTGATTTCGTCCGGGATGCCGAGATAGGCGATTAACTTGCGATAGGCATTCCTGTGTATGCCGGATTGGTTCCCGCCCAGATCGATCGGCACGCGGTCGGGGATTTCATGATTCAGCGCCTTGAGCACGCGCTCGCGCGGGGTCAGGGTTTCACGTTTTGCCATAAGGCCAATCGATTCAGGGGCGCTTTTTGAAACTGGCATCCTTGATCCCGGGCGGGCTTTCCATCTGGACCGAGGCCGCTCGCAATAGACGGGAGTCGGTTTCCGGTTTCATGAGGGAAAAACGATCAGGATTGGGATTGGATGCCCACAGCTTCGCTGATCTTGTTCAACCCCGCCGAGGCCAATTGCCGTCGGAGACCATTCACAATCGATCGGGCGAGCCCGGGACCTTCGTAAACCAAACCGGTATAGATCTGCACCAGAGAGGCTCCCGCGGTGATTTTTTCCCAGGCGTCGTCCGCCGAAAAGATGCCGCCTACTCCGATAATTGGGATTTGCGCTCGAGTTTGCCGATACAGATGGCGGATGATTTCGGTGCTATGCTGGCGGAGGGGACGGCCGCTCAGTCCGCCGGTTTCGGCATAAGTCTTTTGGCAGGCGGGCAGGGGAGATGCGGGTCGGGCAATGGTGGTGTTAGTGGCCACTAGACCGCTGATCCGCCGCGGTTGAATCAACTCGACGATCTGATCCAGCGCCTCCCAGGAAAGGTCAGGGGCGACCTTGACGAGGATCGGCTTCTGGCCATTGACCTTCGACGCGGATCCCGAAATCTCCTCGCCGCCCGATTTGGAGTTGGCGGACTCCTTCGCCTGCTCGGCGTTGGCCTCCTGCAAGGCCGCCAGGATTTCATTCAAGGCCTGTTTGTCCTGCAACTCTCTTAAATTGGGGGTATTGGGCGAGCTCACGTTGACAACAAAGAAATCGGCGCAAGACCATAAGACCTGGAACGAGCGGACATAATCATGCACGGCTTCGCGCAACGGAGTGACTTTGGATTTGCCGAGATTGATCCCGATAGGATGGGTTGGCCAGCGTCCGGACTGCCGGCATCGGTGAAGCTCCCGGGCGAGGGCCTCAGCACCCGCGTTGTTGAATCCCATCCGATTGATAATGGCTTCGTCCGGGATCACGCGAAAAACTCTGGGGGCGGGATTGCCGGCTTGCGGGTACCATGTCACAGCCCCGATCTCGTTGAACCCAAATCCCATAGCCTCCCAGGCGCACAAGGCTTGTCCGTTCTTGTCCATGCCGGCCGCCAGGCCAACCGGATTCGGAAATCGCAGCCCAAAGAGCTCGATCGGAACCTCCCTGGGTTGCAGGACGGAAGCCATGGCCTGGCATAGAATCCGGCTCCTGCTGACCTCGCGCAGCCGGCGCAAGGTAAAATCATGGATGGCTTCGGGATTACAGGTGAAAAGGCAGGGACGAATCAGTTGACGATAGAACCAGCTCACAGGAGTAGACAAAAACCTACCATTGGTTGAAATGCACACGCTCGAGATTAAAACGATCTTCCGCCATCGCGGCCTCCGTCGGATATCCTATCGGAACGAGTGAAAATGGAATCACCGTTTCCGGTAACCGAAAAAGCTCGCGCAGGGGGAGGATCCGCTCCTCTCTGGGATATACTCCAACCCAGACAGCGCCCAATCCCTGGTCATGCGCGGCCAGCAGCAGGTTCTCTGTGGCGGCCGAGCAGTCTTGAACCCAATAGCCCCGGTGTTCTTCCCGTTGCAAGTCTCCGCAGACCAGAAGGGCGGCTTGCGCCTCTGTCAGCATTTGCGCGTGCGGATGGATGGCTGGAATCCGATCCAGGAGAGCGCGTTGGGTGACGACGACAAATTGCCAGGCTTGCTCGTTTCCGGCTGAAGGAGCACTCATGGCAGCCCGAAGCAGGTTCTGCATGATCTCATCCGGAATCGGATCCGGACGATATCGGCGCACGCTTCGTCGGGTGAAGATAGCTTTGAGCGTTTCCATAGGCTTCAAACCATCCGATGCTTTTCCGCGAGACAAGTGATGCATGAAAACCGGCGGAAATGCAGTCAGCTTCCATGCCGGAAATCCTAGCCAGGCCGTATCGGGAAGTCCAGCAGCTTAAAATGGTATTGAGCGGGACAATATTCGTCCAGGTTCGCAGTTGCCAAAAAACGGCTTCAGGTTAATTTGGATGAACTTCGGACGGTGAACGTCTGAGGCTGAATTGCTTAAAAAAGTGCAGAATTTGGCAGGCCATTCTTTGATACGGTGGCTGGGATCGCTGAAGCTTGCGGTCGTGGTTTTGTCCGTGCTCTCCGTGGTGCTGATCGCCGCGACAATATACGAGTCCAAGACCACAACGGCCGAGGTTCAGCGCCTGGTTTACCAGAGCTGGTGGTTCATCACCTTGCTGGGGTTGTTGGGTTTGAATGTCTTTTGTGCCGCCTTGGCGCGCTATCCTTGGAAGAAGCACCAGGCAGGCTTTGTCTTGACCCACGCTGGCATCATCGTCCTGTTGGTGGGATCCATTGTCGGGTTGTTGTTCGGAGTGGAAGGCAGCGTCACGCTGGTCGAAGGAGGTCCGCCACAGCGTTTCTTCAGGCAGGACTACGAAGTGCTCAACATCACCGAGGTGGGAGGCCAGGAGTTTGTTTCAGCCCCGCTCAAGGGCCGTGCCAACGGATCACCGCCCGCGACTGGATATCGGCTCTCGACCGCTCCGCTGCTCTTGGAGGTTACCGTCAGAGCCCATCACCTGCATACCCAGGAGGAATTGGTCGTCAAGGATGGCGGCCAGGAATTCAATCCGGCCCTGCGGTTTGTATTCACGGCCCGCATGGGCGACACCAATCATCCAGAGATGTCGATCCAGGAATGGTTGATTGCGGGAGATCCCCAAAGGCGCTCGCTGAACCTGGGCCCGGCGGCAGTGAGATTGGAGAAGGTGTCCAGCCTCGAGACCTTGAGGCAAAGGCTGGAACCACCCTCGGAGGCGGCGCAATCGGGCAAAGGACTGCTGGAACTGACCATCAATCGCCAGAACCTGGCTGTGCCAGTGGAGGAAAATATTGGCCGCGAATTCAAGACGGCCTCGGGCGATGCTGCGGTGAAAATCCGGGATTATTATGCCGACTTCCGCATGGACGAACAGAACCGCCGGCCCATGACGGTATCCGACCAGCCGAACAACCCCGCCGTGCTCTTTGAAGCCACGACTGCCCAGGGCCGGACCATCGGTTTTGTCTTCGCGAACTTTCCGGATATGTCATTGTTCCGACACGAGGAAGGAACCAACCAGATCGATGCGGTCTATCGTTTCGAACGCGCGAACCAGGGTCAAATGAACCTGCTGACTCTATTGGCGGGACCCTCCAACCAAGTGCATTACACGCTTACCTCGTCGCGGGCGGACCGCCGAACCGGCGAGGTCCAACTCGGCCAACCCATTCCTCTGGCCTGGATGGCCAACGCCGCTTTCACCGTCCAGGAGTACTTCCCGCAGCCTCAAATTTCCACCCGGCATGTTCCCGCTCCGCAACCCGGCTCCGAAATGGCCGCTACATCTCCTGCCCTCGAACTGGAATTGCAGCAAGGAGATGGACCTAAGGCAGTCACCGCCCGCTGGGGTGAGCCGCTGCGTGTTGATCTCGGTGGCAAAACCTATGAGTTGCTCTATGGGTTTGCGATGCGGCCCCTGGGATTCTCGATTGAACTCAAGAAATTTGCCGCTCCATCTTACGAGGGCACCACCATGCCTGCCAGCTATGAAAGCTATGTCAAAGTGCAGGACCCAGAAACGGGCGATGCCTTGGAGAAGAAAATCTGGATGAACCACCCCCTGACCTATGGGGGATACCGCATCTCCCAGGCGAGTTACAACGAAAGCGCCGATGGCACGCGCATGCTGTCCGTCCTTCAAGTCATGCGTGATCCCGGCTATCCCTTGAAAGGCATCGGGTCCATCCTGCTGACCCTGGGAACGATCCTCATATTCTGTGTGCGGCGCCCCAATCCGGCTGGCTCCGAAGAAACAATCGTCTATCCTGCACCGAAAAACACGATCCTGGAATCCTCCGGCGTTCGCATCGGACGACCGTCCGCTCGCGGGCCAGTGGAATAACACGACCGACCTCAATCACGATTGAACATGAACCTGAGATGGCTGTTCTGTTTTGTCTTGCTGGGAATAACCCCCGCATGGGCTTTGGACCTCAGCCCGTTGGAATCCCTGGCTGTCCAGGATGGCGGCCGGCGGAAGCCTTTGGACACCTTTGCCCGGGAAAGCCTCCAGAAGCTCGCGGGACGCGCCACATGGAAAGACGACACCGGTCGACGCTGGACCGGCCTCGAGGTGCTGGCCTCGTTGCAGTGGGGCCAGAAGGACTGGCAAAAAGAGTTATTGCTCCGCTGCAATTACCTCCCGCTGAAACAAACGCTTCAACTGCCGGCCGATCGCCAGTTTTTCAGCTTCCAGGAACTCAGCAACAATCTGGCCCTGAGCCGGATCATTGATGATATCGCCCAGCGCCGCGCTCACACCGAGGCAAAAGTCGAACTCAACCGCCTCGAGAATGAGGCCGAAACGCTCTATGGCAAACTCGAGTTCTTTTCCGCTCTCGAGAAAGGTACGGCTCTCCGCCTAATTCCGCCCCCTCCCCAGTCCGGCAGTACTTGGTTCTCAGTCTCCCACGCCGGACGGGCGCATCCCGATCAAGCCCAGACCATCACCAACCTTTACCAGGCTATAGGAACCGCGTATCGGGCGGGTGATGACACCGCGCTCTCCCAAGCGGCGCAACAATTTCAAACCCAGATCCGCGCCCTTTCCCCGTCTCTTTATCCGCCGGCAAAGAGCCTCCACCTGGAATTGCTCTATAACCATTCCCATCCCTTTCGCTGGGCCTGGATTTTCTACGCCCTTTCTTTCCTGGTCATGCTGTTTGCCATTCGCGAGAGCGGGGTCGGAAGACGTTTCTACTGGCCCGCCATGGGCCTGTTTTTAATTGGATTCGCCCTCCAGGTGTATGGGTTTACGCTTCGCTCCCTGATCAGTGGGCGGCCCCCGGTGACGAACATGTACGAGGTCGTGCTCTGGACAGGTTTCGGGGCGGTCTTTTTCGCCTTCATCTTCGAACTGATCCATCGGTCGCGCTTTCTTGTCCTGGCCGCCTCAGCCGTCGGCGTCGTCAGCCTGGTTCTGGCCGATAACTTGCCCAATGTGCTGAATCCCAGCATCCAACCCTTGGTGCCGGTCTTACGTTCGAATTACTGGCTGACGATCCACGTGTTGACCATCACCCTGGGTTACGCCGCCTTCTTCCTGGCCCTGGGCATCGGACATATTGTCATGGGATATTATGTGTTCAAACCTGCCGAACGCCGAAAAACAAAGGAACTGACCCACTTCAATTATCGGACGATGCAGATTGGGGTGATCTTTCTCACTGCGGGAACCATCCTGGGCGGTGTCTGGGCCAACTATTCCTGGGGACGCTTTTGGGGATGGGATCCCAAGGAAACCTGGGCGCTGATCGCATTGCTCTGTTACTTGATCGTGCTGCACGGACGTTACTCCGGTTGGATGGGAGACTTTGCGCTCAACGTGGCGTCGGTCCTCTGTTTCCAGGCGATTGTCATGGCGGCCTACGGCGTCAATTACGTCCTCGGCAAAGGCCTGCACAGCTATGGCTTTGGCACCGGTGGCGAATGGGCCGTCGCATGTTACGTGGGGGCTGAACTCGTCCTGGTCGGTTTAGCGGTCTGGCGCTACAAAGGATTGCAGGCAAGCCTAACGTCGGCTCCGCCGTCAGGCGATGCGACTCCCGCCTAGGTCTTCAGCCTTTTTTCATGCCGCCAAACCCGGATTCTTCCTCTCCCCGGCCGCCTCTTCAAGTGGCGTTGATTTCATTGGGTTGTGCCAAGAACCTGGTGGATGCCGAAATCATGCTAGGCGCTCTGGCCCGGGAGGGCATATTGATCACGCCCGAGCCCGCCCTTGCCGATGTCCTGATCGTGAACACCTGCTCGTTCATTGATGCCGCCAAGGAAGAAAGCATCGACACCATTCTCGAGCATTCCGAAGTCCGCCAAGCGCAACATCGCGGCCAAGCCCTCGTCGTCGCCGGCTGTCTTCCGCAACGGTTCCAGAAGGAACTCCCCGCGCTGATGCCTGAAATTGATGCGTTCATGGGGCTTGACCAGGTGACCCAAGTCCCGGCCATCGTCCGGAAAGCCTTCGATCACCGCAATCAACGCCCAACCCACTCCCGGCAGACCCGCCGCTCCGGCTCGCCCGCCGCCGGCCGCCTGGCCACAAAACCTGATCGCGCGCCACTCCTGATTACTCATCCGCGCTCGACTTTCATCCCGGACTACGCCACCCCCCGGTTCAGACTGACCCCAGCCCATTTCGCGTATGTCAAAGTCGCCGAAGGATGCAATCACCCGTGCAGCTTCTGCATCATCCCCCGGATCCGAGGCGCCCATCGAAGCCGCACCCGATCCGACGTCGTCGCCGAATGCCGCCGTCTGCTGACCGAAGGCGTGCGCGAGCTGAATCTGATCTCGCAGGACACAACCTACTTCGGATTGGATCGGCGCCAGCAACGGATGGGTCCTGCGGCATCTCCAACCCAGTTCCAGAAGGCCCGGCAACTCCTGCCAGCCAGCGCTGATACCCTGGAGGGCCTGTTGGGCGAACTCAATGCCCTGCCCGGCGAGTTCTGGATCCGAATCCTCTACACGCACCCCGCGCACTGGACAGATTCCCTCATCGACACCCTCGCCCGCTGCCCGCACGTGGCCCGGTACATCGATATTCCCTTGCAGCACATCCATCCTGTCATGCTGGAACGTATGCGCCGGGAGACAACCCGTGAATACCTCGAGGACCTCCTGTTGCGCCTCCGGCAGCGCATTCCAGGGATTGCGCTCCGCACGACTTTTATCGTTGGTTTTCCGGGAGAAACCGACGAGCACTTCGAGGCCCTGCTCGACTTCATGAAACGCCTGCGCTTCGAGCGGCTCGGGGTCTTCACCTTCTCGGCCGAGGAAGGAACCCGCGCGGCGCGCATGGGAGGGCAGGTCCCGGAGAAGATTAAAAAACAACGCCGCGATTGCGCGATGCAACTCCAGCGTGAAATCGCCCGGCAAATCGGCGCCGCGATGGTGGGTAAATCCCTCCGTGTCCTGCTGGAAACACCGGTCAGGAATTCAGCCCAGCTTGCCGCCGAAGTCCGATCCTGGGAACATGGCTTGGTCCGCGATGTCGATCAACACCATCTCCCCGGCCGAGGCCAATGGTGGGTGGCTCGATCAGAGGCCGATGCGCCCGACATCGATGGACGCGTCTATGTCCGGGGCGGGCATACGCTCGAGCCCGGTCAATTTGCCGATGTCCGTGTCATCGGACACACCGATTACGATCTGATCGCCGAATTCCGCGGAACTGACGTTGGCAAGCAACGTTAACGATCCGCCGAACAGAACTTCCGTTTGGATTCACCGTGTATTGCACGATCCAAGGTCCGCATACATGGACTTAAGTTTGCCCCTCTCCATCCGATATAACTCCCATGGTATCAATTGAATCATTCGAGTCGTTCATCTGCGCCATGCCTCATCGAGCATCGAAACGGAAATGATGACCTCGATCCTAACCAGAAAACCTTTTACTGCCCTCGCACTCCGCCTGGTTGTGGCGCAGGATGCCTGTGTCAAGGTCGTGCCGAATCGCCTGACAAGTTTGTGATGCAAGAGGCCAAACTCCCATTGCATCCAGCCCCGGCTTGCTTTCCTGGAGCTCAAGCCCATCCAATGCCTTGTGTCCGCAGCGAAGCCTCCGCCATCGGTCGGCCTGAAATCCGGTATGATGCCCTGGCCAAAGTCACCGGCAAAGAAACCTATGCCTCGGACTATTTTCCAGACAACTGCCTGTGGCTCGGCGTTAAAAGATCCGGTCAACAACATGCCCGGATTCGACACATCGATATCGCCTCGGCCGCTCAAACGCCGGGCATCTTCAAGATCCTCACCTTCCAAGATGTCAAAGGATCGAACCGGGTTGGGATCCCCGAATTTGACATGCCAGTTTTGTGTGATGACAAAGTCCGCCATCCCGGTGACGCGGTAGCCCTCGTTTTGGGCGAGTCCCCTGATGCCATCGGCAATGCCCTGGCCTTGATACAGGCTGACTACGATGCGTTGCCGCCGATCGAGGATCCTGAGCTGGCCATGCGCCCAGAGGCCCCTCTTGTTCATGAAAAGGCGCCTCACGGAAATGTGTTGTTGAGCGGCCAGATCGTGAATGGCCAAGGGGCGAGCGCGCTGCGGGAATGCGATTTCGTTGCCGACGGCGAATTCGAGTTTCCCTGCCAGGAACATGCATACCTCGAGACCGAATGTGGAGTAGCCTGGTCTGAGGCGGGCGGAAGCTTGGTCGTGGTCGCGTCCACGCAAACCCCTTTTCGTGACCGATTTGAGATCGCCTCGAGCCTGGGTTTGAAGCCGGATCAAGTCCGAGTCATCGCCCCGCAACTGGGCGGCGGTTTCGGAGGCAAAGACGGCATCACTGTCCAAGCGCTGTTGGGCCTGGCCGCCCTGCATTCCGAAGGCCGCCCCGTCAAGCTGGTCAACAGCCGCGAAGAGAGTTTTATCTCCTCGACCAAGAGACACGCCGTCCGGATCCATTATGAAATCGGCTGCCAGAAGGACGGCACTCTTCAAGGTCTGTCGTGCCGTCTCTTATTCGATACCGGTCCCTATAGTTGCCTGGGAACCGCCGTTCTGGCGCTCGCCATGGAACATGCCGGTGGCATCTACCGCATCCCCAACGCCCTGATCGAGGGATTTCTCGTTTATACCAATAATCCCATCGGCGGCGCCTTTCGGGGTTTCGGAGTGCCTCAAGTCACCGCAGCCCTCGAACAGCTGATTGATGAATTGGCCCGCCAAACCGGTCTGGATCCGCTGGAATTTCGACTGCGGAATGCCCTCACCCAGGGTGATCAGAATGCCTGCGGCGTGCGCCTGACGGAATCCGTCGCGGTCACGTCCTGCCTCGAGTCCCTCCGGCGGCACGCATTCTGGAAAGACCGAAAACGTTGGATCGCCGAAGCGCCAAGATTCAAACGCCGAGGGGTTGGCCTGGCCTCTGCCTCACATGGCATGGGATACGGCCCAGTAGTCCCAGATCATGCCACCGCCAAAATCGAGTTAATGCCGGACGGCCGGATCACGGTCTATGTCGGCGTTGCCGACATGGGCCAAGGGAACATCGCCACATTTCTGCAAATCGCAGGGGCCACTCTGAACCAGCGACCGGATGCCCTCCAGGTGGTTCTGCCCGATACCGCTCGCACCCTTCCCTCCGGCTCCTCCTCGGCTAGCCGCACGACCTTCACTTTTGGAAACGCCTTGATTCCAGCGGCACAAATGCTGGCAGACCGAATCCTCCAGCGGGCCCTGTTGCTGGCAAAAATGACTTTGTTCAGGGAAATCGCCTCCACCGATCTCGCGCTGTTGCCGGATGGCGTCTGTCATTTGACATCGGGCCGATTGTTTTCTCTGGCGATGATCGCGCAGGCCATGGATCCAGCCGAGCGCTGTTGCACGTTCAGTTATACCGCACCGACTGCCAGCCAAAAAGCAGGCTCAACGGAAGAGCTCCGGAAATGGGGATTGCCGCACCGCATCTTTTCCTTTGCGGCACAACTGGCCTTGGTCGAGGTGGACGAACTCACCGGCGAAACCACGGTCTGCCATTTCCTTTCCAGCACCGATGCCGGTCGCGTCCTCAATCCCCAAACCTATGAACAACAAGTGCAGGGTGGCATCGTCCAGGGATTGGGTTACGCGCTGATGGAGGAATTCAAGCAGGAAAAAGGGGTGATCTTGACCCGAAATTTCACGACTTACCTCATCCCTACGTCGCTCGATTCGCCCAGCATGATCTCCATTCCGGTGGAAGAACAGGAAACACAGGGGCCATTCGGCATGAAAGGCCTGGGCGAAATCGTGATCGATCCGGTCTGCGCCGCCGTCGCAAACGCCATCGCCGAAGCTATCCAAGCCCGAATCCCAAAAGGACCGCTGACTCCCGAGCGCGTTCTGTCGGCCCTGACATCCCGGAACCGCGCATGAAAATCGAGTTTACCCTCAACGGCAATCTCCAGACACTCGATGTGCCGCCCGACCGGCGCGTGATCGATCTCGTGCGCCATAACCTCGGGCTGACCGGATCCAAGGAAGGCTGCGGCTCCGGCGAATGCGGCGCCTGCAGCATCCTGGTGGACGGAGAAAGCAGGCTTTCCTGCCTGATGCTCGCCGCGCAGTTGCATGGCCGGACGGTGACCACGATTGAGGGAATCGCAGCCGATCCCGCGCAGACCAAGCTGGTGCGTTCCTTCGTGCGCCACGGGGCCGCCCAATGCGGTTACTGTTCGCCCGGCATGATCGTCTCGGCGGCGGACTTGCTCCGACGCAATCCGCATCCCCGGCGAACGGACATTTCCACCGCGATCAGCGGGAATCTCTGCCGGTGCACAGGCTATCAAAAAATCGTGGATGCCGTGGCCATCGCGGCCGACGAAGACAGCCAGGAATTCTCTCCTCCTCCCTGGGTTTCAGCCGAAGACCACACAGCCGATCCAAAGCCGTTGTTTTCCAAGCCGTCTTTCGATCCACGAACGTTCGGAACCAATCAAACCGAGGTGTTGTTCCCCGAGTCCGGCGATGCCCTGCTCAAATTGGCCGGCAAACAGACCGACTATCGGTTGATGGCCGGCGGCACAGACCTGCTGGTCTGGCGCCGTGAAAACCGATCCGCGCCCCGCGTTCTGATCGGAATCGAACGGGTTCCCGAGCTTCAACGGATCTCGATGGAAGGAAATGATATCGTCATCGGTGCTGCGGCCACCTTTCAACAGATTGATGATGCCCCGCTGGTTCGCGAGCATCTGGATCTGTTGCGACAAGCCATCCGCGTCCTCGGTTCGCCCCCGATCCTCCACATGGCCACCCTGGGCGGAAACCTCTGCACCGCTTCGCCCGCCGCCGATTCTCTCCCTCCGCTCTATGCGCTTCAGGCCAAAGTCGAGATCCGATCGCTGGACGGTCGTCGAATCGTGCCCATTTCTCAATTCATCCTCGGACCGCGACAGACCGATCTGCGGTCCGGCGAGATCTTGTGGTCCGTTCACGTTCCCATCCCGGAAACCGGTATGCGCCACCGCTATTTCAAGGTGGGACGACGCAAGGCCCTGGCCATAGCCGTCGTCAGCCTGGCCGCAACCTGGAGCTGCCAGCCTGACGGAGCACTCCAGGATATCCATCTGGCTTGGGGAAGCGTCGGGCCGACCGTGATGGTTTTTCCGGAGATCGAAAAAATGTTGCTCGGAAAACCCCTGACGGTCGAGAACCTGAAATCGGCCGCCGCACTCGTCCAGGAACGCGTCCTGCCCATCGATGACGTGCGGGCCAGCGCCCATTACCGGCGCCTGGTCTCCGGCAACCTGCTCCTCAAGTTACTCGAGGCCTGACCTTCACGACATTCCATGCACAAAACACTACCCTCAGAAATCTCTTTGTCTCTCTCGGGCGACCTGGCTTTCCTGCCTCTGGCGGTTTCCTTCGCGGAAAATGCCGGGCAGGCCTATGGTTTTGGCGAGACCGAGCTCTACAGCCTGCGATTGTGCGCCGAGGAAGTATTCACGTTTCTGTGCCGCGTGCTGGGCACCGCCGAACCGGTCGAGATCCGCGCCCGTAACGGCGTGTACCGACTGACCCTTCGATTTCTCTTCAAGCCCCGTTCCCTGGATCTGCGGGTGCTCAACATCACCGCCAAAGCCCCGCTGGATAAGGGGCAGGACCTGGATGAGTTGGGTTTGTTCGTGGCCGCACGCATGGTCGATCAACTCAAGCTCTCCAGCGAAGCCGATGGCCGCACCTGCCTTTCGTTGGCGATCGACCGCGTTTACTGCGAGAAAACGAAGCCTTGCCCCGACTTGATCTCCATTGCGGCAAACTGGCAGATCCACCCGGCAAATGCGGGTGAGATTCAGTCGTTTGCAGCCTTGGTGAAGGCCCATTATTCAGTCGTCCACTATCCCGGATTCCTGAACTTTCCAGGTAAAGCGGCCGACCTGGTCGCCTCGGGCGATATCAAGGCCGCCATGGCGGTGACGGATAGCGGGGCAATTTGCGGAGGTATCCTCTGGACATGGCTGAGTGATAAAATGATTGAGCTCTTCGGCCCCTTCCAGTTTCCCAACACCCAGCCACCGGCCCTGGCCGGCGCCTTGATCGACCACCTCGTGGAAGCCTCCGCCAAAACAGCCGCCGTTGGCATTATCTGCCGAAAAGAGGCCGATCAGGAGATCCCCGCCGGATTCGATCTGCTGGGGCACACCCTCTGCCATGCTCACAGGCGAACATCCGCCACCCAATCATTGGCCATCCGGCTGTTGCGCGAAGACGAGGGAACGGCGGTTTGTTGCCACCCCAGCCTCGAAACCTTCCTCCGCAAGGAATATGACCGGCTCGTGCTACCGCGTGTCCTGCGAATGATTCCCTGCCCGGGATCCGGATCGCCCGAGCATTCGGTGTTGGCCTGCGAAATCCAAAAGGATCGCCATGTGGTCATGCTGACCGGACTCTGTTACGGACGCGATGCCACCATTAACCTGCGCGAACATGTCTCGCTGTTTGCCGACCAAAACCTGCAGACTATCCTCTTCGGCCTGGACCTGGGCGTCTCATGGCAATCCGCGTTCGTGCCGGACTTGATCGAAACGGGATTCGTCCCACGGATGGTGATTCCATACGCCGGACGATCGGATATGGTGATGTTTCAAAAGCAGTAAGGGGAATCCCTCCCATGGATCTTAAACATCTCGTCCCCGACTATATCCAGCACTACCAGAGCTACGTTCCCAGCAAGCCGGACCAGGAACTCAAGCAACTTTACGGCTGCCCCGTTTTGCATCGGCTGAATAACAACGAGAATCCACTGGGGCCCCCCCCGGCCGCCCAGGCCATCGTCCGGCAGTTTCCCCCGGCCAAATCCGCCATCTATCCCAGCGGCGATTCCTATTTCCTCCGCGTCGCCTTGGCCGAGCAATTCGGCAAACACCCCGAGCAATTCCTGGTCGGCAACGGATCGTGCGAGGTCATCAGCTCCGTCCTCAAAGCTTTCTGCGAGAGAGGCGATAACATCGTCACCGCGGACAAGACCTTTGCCGTCTACGAATGGGTGGCCGAGTTCTCCGGCTTTGACCGGCGTCTGGTGCCGCTCAAAGACTTTGCCTTCGATGACGAGGGCCTGCTGAGCCAGATTGACGTGCGCACGAAAATCATTTTCATCTGCAATCCGAACAATCCGACCGGAACTTACTGGGACCGCGATCGATTGATCCGATTTTTAAACCAAGTCGCCGGCCGGTGCATCGTCGTGCTGGACGAGGCCTACTTTGAGTATGTCGAGTCGAATGACGTCCCGGACGGGCTTTCCCTGATCGATCAATATCCCAACCTGATTGTGTTCCGGACTTTTTCCAAGATGTATGGACTGGCCGGCCTGCGGATCGGTTACCTGGCGGGCTCCCGGGAAGTCGTCGACCTCGTCCGCCGGGCTTATGTCGTTTATTCGGTCAATACCATCGCCCAAGCTGCCGCCAGCGCCGCAGTCCGCCAGGGCGAGGACCACGTCCTAGCCACCCGCGCGCTGATGCGTGAGGGCAAGGCGTTCCTACAACAGGCACTGAACTCGCTTGGTCTGACTTATTTGTGCAACGCGGGCAGCTATGTCATGATCCAGGTGCCTCTCAGTGATACTCTGTTGTATCGGAAACTCATGAAGCGGGGCTTAATGATTCGAACGATGACCGGCTTCCGGTTTCCCAACTGGATCCGGGTGACGGTGGTCGGCGTGGATATTCTGCAGCAACTGGTGGACGCATTGGCGGAAGAGCTCAAACCCTATTCTGGACTATGAAAATTGATCATGAACTGCTGGTGGAACCGGGACAAAATTTTGTTGTGGATTCATTCAAGCCTGAGGATGCCCTGGGCGTCGCAAGCTTGTTCTATTCAATCTACGGCAGCGAATATCCTTTCGAAACCTACTACATCCCGGAGAAGATCATCGAGGAGAATTCCAACGGCAACGTTTACACCGTCGTCGCCAGGACAGCCAAAGGCGACATTATTGGCCATGGCGCGCTTTACCGCAGTTCCCCTCCCAACAAAGCCCTCTACGAAGTCGGCCAATACCTCGTGCTCAAGTCCTATCGCCACACCTTCGCCGCCTTCAAAATCAACAAGTATATCGCGGAAGTCCTTGTCCCAAAGGTTCCGCTCTGCGGCTACTTTGGCGAGGCCGTGACGCATCATGTCGCCACCCAAAAAACCAGTCTCCTGGTCGGCGCAAAAGAGGCGGCCATTGAGCTGGAGCTCATGCCCGCGGCGTCCTACGAGAAGGAGGCTGGCACGAAAAATCGCATCACATGCATCAACTATTACCAGTCGGTCAGGGATCGCCCGCAGCGCTTCTTTGTGCCGGGAGTTTATCGCAATGCCATCGAGTACCTCTTGTCGGGGATGGCTTTGGATCGCGAGTTGGCGCCAGCCAACGGGACGCCTCCCGCAGGCTCATGCAGTCGAATTGACAGTCGTTTTTTCCGTTTTGCGGGGGTGGGCCGCCTCAATGTCGAGTCATGCGGCGCGGATTTCGACACGGTCATGAGTCCCCTTGAAGCCCAAGCCAAGTCGGAACAAATTGTCGTGCTTCAGTGCTTCCTCAATCTCGATCAACCGTGGGTCGGAGCCGCCGTCGAATGCCTGCGCTCCAAGGGCTTTTGCCTCGGAGGTTACTTGCCGCGCTGGTTTGAAACGGATGGACTTTTGATGCAAAAAATCAACCATCGCCCCGCGTTCGATTCGATCATGCTGCACTCGGAAAGGGCGCGTGCCCTGATGCAATTCGTTCGGCAGGACTGGGATTTAATCCACCTGTGACCGACAGGCGGAAGTCCTTCGATCCTACTCGAGTTTGCGGTTCAGAAAACGCACATAATCGTTCACGGTCATCAGTTCGCGCGCATCGGCATCGGACAGATCGATGTGGAATCGCCTCTCCGTGGCGGCGGCGACCGCCGGCAGATCGATCGAGTCCAATCCCTGGTTCAACAACGGGACATCCGGCTTGAGCTGATTCAACAACGACTGCTGTATGCCCGCTTCTTTCATGACGCTGAGAATATCGGCAGATGTAACTTGCATAAGCTTTCCTTTGGATGTTGCCGAATGGATGGTAGTCGTTGAGGCACCCGGTTCAATGACATTCTTCGGAGCATCTCCCAAACCCGTTTGGCGAAGACGGAATCGCTGGATCTTCCCCGTATCGGTCCTGGGCAGCGTTTCTCGGAATTGGATTTGAACCGGGCACATGTGTTCGGGCAGTTTCTCCCGCGCGAACAGTCGAAGCCCCTTTTCCAGGTTTGAGTCCGCGGCAAAGCCTTCATTCACGATCACAAACGCCATGGGCCTGACTAATCCTTCGAGCTTGCGCCAGGTGACGGCGCAGTCACGCACGGCCTGATGTCGACGCAAGACTTCCTCCACCTGAAGGGGAGAAACCCAGCGAGCATCGACTTTAAACATATCGTCCTCACGGCCTTGATAGGCATAATAACCGTCTTCTTCGACATAGATGTCCCCGGTCTTGAGCCAGCCATCTTGCAGCATTGTCTGAGCAGTCTTCGTTGGCTGGTTCCAATAATACGCGGCGGTGCTGCCGCCTCGTATCAGCAGGCTCCCCAATTGACCGGGCGCCACGGGGGAACCCCCTTCGCTCGCAAGGGTCGCTTCGTACGGCGGAACCACACTGCCCGAGGATCCAGGCCGGATCCTGCCGGGGAAATTGGAAATGAAAATGTGCAAGGCTTCCGTCGATCCAATCCCATCGAGCACCTCCACACCCGTCAGCCGTTGCCAATCGCGGACAATCGCAGCCGGCAACGCCTCACCTGCTGAGACACAGAGCCGCAATGAATCCAACTCGGCGGAGTCGTCAAGTGTTTTGACCAGCATGCTGTAGAGAGCGGGCACTCCAAAGAAGATCGTGGGTCGATGACGTGCGATGATCCGAAGAATATCCCCGGGAGCTGGCTTGTCAGAAAACAGCACCGTTGAGGCGCCAAATCGGAAGGGCAGAAACAGGCTGTTTCCCAGCCCATAGGCAAAAAAAAGTTTGCTGGCCGAAAAATGGCGGTCCCGCTCGGTGATCTTCAAAACATTCGCCCCATAGGAATCAGCGCAGAAGAGCATGTCTTTATGCCGATGCGGAACGCCTTTCGGGTGGCCCGTACTGCCCGAACTGTAAAGAAAAAATGCGATGTCATCCGGATGCGCAAGATGGGGATCCAATTCTGGCGATGCGGCCCGCACACCATGCCGAAATTGATCGTCGTCGATGTTCAGTCGCAGCCTCAGGGAAGTCGTGCAGGCCTCCGCATCCGCCTGGGCTCTGTCTGTCACCAACGCGGTTGCCCCTGAATCGCTCACAATATGATTCCGGGCCTCATGACTCAGCTCCGGATTGACCAGGATCGGCCATAGGCCCGCCTGGATGCCGCCAAGAAAGGCGTAAATGCACTCGGGCCGGTCGGGCAGTTGAATGACGATGCGATCGCGCCGACGCAGCCCCAGGTCGAGGAAAAAACGCCCAAACTGACGGGTGTTTGCAGCCAGTTCCAGAAAGGTGATCCTTGATTGGCCATGGTAGATGGCGGATTGGGCCCCTCTCCTCACGAGGTTTTCACGCAAAAGCTCATCTGCAATATTGATCCGCTCAGTCATAGGTCGGTGCCCGGACACTAGCTCAGACGAGAAAAGACCGTCCAGCTTCATTCTACGCCGCACACGGGGACGCTCCACAGTCCTCGGTGGTTCCTCATAGGCCGCTGATCAGGCTCGATGGGAAACCTCGACGGCTTTTTAGCTGCGCCATGGGACCATGAACCAACCGGGGGTCCGTCTCGGGCGCAACGCGATGGAGCCAGAAAAAACAGGATAGTAAACGCCACAGCATTGGGCCAGCCTGAAAGTCCTGCGGCCGAGGACCATTGCACCTCGAGTCGGCTTGTGGGGCTGTTTAAGGAAGCCGCTCCAGAATATAGGCCGCCCGCTGGTCGACAGGCATTTCAGGCACTTCGATGACCTCATGCCCATGCTCCAAGTAAGCCCGGCGCACCGCCGCCGCGATCGCATACGAGTACTCCAGCGTATCCGGCCGGCCCGACTCCGAGCGCGGATTAAATCCCGAGAGCGTCTGCAAAAGGAACACCCGATCGTATCGCGCCTTCTTGCAGGCTTCCACCAGCTCGGCCGGCGGCGCAATCCCCGCCTCCCCCAAGTAACCCAGGCCATCCATCAGGCCCCGGTCAAAAAAAACCGGCCCCCGAACATCGCCCGGCACCGCCTGCTCCCTTTCGAGCTGAAGCGCCACAATCATCCGTTGGAATTCCAGCAAATGCGCGTTGCGCCAGTCCCGTTGCTGCTCGACACCCAGGGCGCGATTCAAACGCTCAATCACCGCTAACGCCGCCTCGGGAACCGTGTGAAATCCCGCCCGCGCAAAATGTCGGATCATTGTCGTCTTCCCCGAGAACGCGCCCCCGGTCAATACCACCTTCAACATAGGTTCAACGCCATTCATGCAGTGATCTGTAAGCGAAACATGGGTTTCGGACAAATCTTTGTTGCAGGTGCGACATAAAACTGTCCAAACTGAAACACGATGCCCCATGTATCTCATCCCGATCCAAGTCGAATGTCACGCCGGTTACAGGGCCGACGAAATGCCTCGGAGGTTCGTCTGGAATGACCAGAGCATCGAGGTGGCCGACATCATCGATCGCTGGTACCAGATCGAATCCAAACCCGAATGGCCCCGCGCCGACTACTTCAAAGTCCGCGGCCACGACGGACATGATTACCTCCTCAAACACGATCTCGAGGACGATCAGTGGTACCTCGGCAAACAATGGCGATGATACCGAGCGTCATGGGTCTACGAGACCAGAACTGGAGTTCTGGCCCAAAGCAGCATTTAAACCGCACGCCATTCGAGTCCGCTCAAGAGCGAACACCCAAAACTATGGCCCCTACACGGTTTGGTGTCCGGCTTTAGGCGGTCGGTACGTTCCTGACCGCCTGTAGGTGGGACCCCGAACAGAGGGTGAGCCGTGCCCTGACTTAGCCTGTGGACTTTTCGCGGTTGGCATAGACCGAAAGACCGAAGCCCCACTGAGTCCCCCGATTGACAAGGGGCACGGATACTGCTCTTGTGAGTGTTGTTGTGATTACCAATTCTCCATGGTCAGGGATAACGGTCTCGAACCGGGCTCCATCGAACTCGTTTCTGCCAGAAGCAGCACAGTTTTTACGGTTCGGTCTGCTTGCGTTCGGGATGTTGCTCGGTTGTTTTTCTGGGATTCGGCTTGTGGCGCAGGAGTTACTAATCACGGAGTTCATGGCGATCAATGATGGCGGTTTGAAGGATGAAGATGGGCAGGCGATGGATTGGATTGAAATTTGTAATCCCGGCGGACAAGCGGCCGACTTGACCGGATGGTATTTGTCGGATGAACCATCGAGACTGACAAAGTGGCAGTTCCCAGCCCGGCAGATAGCCGCGGGGCAGTTCCTGGTTGTGTTTGCATCGGGCAAAGACCGGCGTCCGGCACAGGGCAACCTCCACGCCAACTTCCGCCTCGCGGGCGAGGGAGGTTACCTGGCTCTGACCATGCCCGACGGCCGAACTATTCGCCATGAATACAGGGCTTATCCTGCTCAACGCCCCAATATCTCGTATGGCGATCGATCCGAGGACCGCCGAATCCCCCTGGTCGCGGAAGACGCGCCAGTGAAAGTCCTGGTCCCATCGAATAGCAGCCTCGGGATAAGCTGGACGGGCGGACAGGAGCCGTTTGCGGATGATGCCTGGGTGAAGGGCACTAATGGGGTGGGTTATATCACCTGGACTCCGGGTTTCGTCGTCCGAAATTTCAAATCCCGGGCGATGGTGGAGGATTTGGGCGCCGCGGAAGAAGTGATTCAGATTTCCGCCCTCCACGAGAGTGTGGCGGCTGAAAACGCGCCCTCCATCGACTACCTGGGCACCACAGATACAGGTCATTATGGCGTGGATCGCCCTTTTCCCGGCACAGAGGCCGGGGAGGATGTGGAAGATTTTGTCATTCTCGCCACCGGACGGATCACGATTCCATCGGCGGGAAGCTGGACCTTTGGCGTCATGAGCGACGACGGTTTCGGCCTCGAGATCACGCGGGGAACGGAACGATTCGAGATGTCTTATCCCGATCCCCGAAGTCCGGCGGATACGATTCAAACCTTTAATTTTGGGGAGGCCGGCGAATACGATCTGCGCCTGGTTTATTTCGAACGCGGGGGCGGGTCGGGGCTCGAGCTTTTTGCCGCAAAAGGATCGTATGGGACCTGGGATGCCACGCATTTTCGCTTGATCGGCGATGGGGCCTCGGGCGGACTTGAGGTAAACTCGCCTGCGGTGTCAGGGGAGGGCGGCGACCTGCAGAACCTGATCAAGACGGATCTCAAATCCCTCATGGACTCGGAACAGACCGCGGCTTACTTGCGCTTTCCCTTTGCCTCAAACCCATCCGCGGATGCCTTTAATCTCCTTTTGAAGATGCAGTATGACGATGGTTATGTGGCTTACCTGAATGGACACGAAATCGCCCGTCGGAATGCGCCCGAAATCTTGTCTGATCAGGCTGTGGCACTGACCAACCGCCCGGTCAGCCTCGCGCTTGAGCCTGAGACGATCCCGATCGATGGATCATTCCTGCTGCCCGGCCCCAATATCCTCGCCATCCACGGCCTCAACGATCGCAAAGACAGCCCGGATTTCCTCATTCGCGCCGTCCTGGAACAAGTGCTAGCAAGCGACAGGATCGAGGGATTTTTTGATCCCCCGACGCCGGGCGCGCCCAATGGCGGGGCCTTTGCGGGATTTGTGGATTCACCGGTGTTCAGCGTCTCCCGGGGATTCAAGGAGCAAACGTTCGATCTTGCTCTTTTCTGTGCCACGGAAGGCGCGGAAATTCGCTACACCACCAATGGTTCAGTTCCCGCCCTCACCAACGGCTTGGTTTACTCGGTCCCGATCCGGATCAGCGGCACCCGTGTGATCCGCGCGGCGGGCTTTCGGACCGGTTACCGGCCCTCCCGTGTCGAAACTCACAGCTACCTGTTCCTGGACGATATTATCAGTCAGGACGCCGCAGCCACCCTGGCAGCGGGGTTTCCCAGCAGTTGGAAGGGAACCGCTCCCGATTACGGCCTCGATCGCCGGGTCATCGGGCAGAATGGCACCGATAAATACGGCGGAAAATATGCGCGCAGCATCCAGGACGATCTGAAGAGCATTCCGACGCTTTCCCTCGTTATGCCTCTGCCGGATCTGTTCGGTAACAACGGCATTTATGCCAATCCTCAGAACCGCGGTCCGTTGTGGGAACGCGCGGTTTCGGCCGAGCTCATTCATCCCGATGGCCGAGAGGGATTCCAGGAAAACGCGGGTCTGAGCATTCAAGGAGGCGCCTTCCGAGGATTCAATCTGACCAAGAAAAAATCATTTCGGCTTTTGTTCAAGTCCATCTATGGCGCCGCCAAGTTACGCTATCCGTTCTTCGGCCCTGATGCCGCCGACGAGTTCAACAGCCTGACGCTTCGCGCCAACAACAACGATGGATACCAATGGAACTCGGCGGGCGGCACCGCCCTCTACATTCGCGACGCCTTTGCCCTCGAATCGGCCCGCCACATGGGGATGATCGTTCCTCGCACTAGTTTCGTGCATCTCTACATCAACGGTTTTTATTGGGGCCTCTATAATCCTGTGGAACGCCCCGACGCCGCCTTCACCTCGACTTACTTTGGCGGGAATCGCGAGGATTGGGACGCCATCAATTACGATTCCGCCCCCGATGGCAATTACCAGGCATGGAACCGGATGCTGGCCCAGGCGCGAGCCGGCCTCGCCAATAACGCCAATTACGAGCGCATCCAAGGCAATAATCCCGACGGATCGCGCAATCCAGAATACGAGGATCTCCTGGACGTGGATAACCTGATCGATTACATGATCGTCAATCTCTACGGTGGCAACGAAGACTGGCCGCACCGCAACTGGTACGCCGGACGAAACCGTGTCAATGGAGACGGCTTCAAGTTTTTCCCCTGGGATACCGAAGCCGCCCTGGGTCTCTGGGCGACCCTCAACTCGGACCGCACCAGTGTCAACAGCGCCGTGGCCACCCCTTATGCCGCCGCCCGGGCTAATCCGGAATTCCGCATCAGATTCGCCGACCACGTTTACCGGCACTTTTTCAACGACGGTATTTTCCATGTGGACACGAACCGTCCCGCCTGGGATCCCGCCCATCCGGAACGTAACCGACCGGCCGCGCTCTTCGTCGCCCTGGCAAACCAGGTGGAAAAAGCCATGGTCGCCGAATCCGCCCGTTGGGGCGATCAACACGCCAGCAATCCCTACACCCGGGATGAACACTGGGCCAAGGAAAAGACCAATCTCCTCAGCAATTACTTCCCCCGACGATCCGCCATTGTCCTCGAACAACTCCGTCGCGTGGGATTGTATCCGCGGACCGATCCTCCGGCCCTCAACCAGCAGGGCGGCCGCGTCCCCGTTGGATTCCCCCTGACCCTGACGTCGCTGCCGGGCGCCACCATCTATTACACCACCAATGGCAGCGATCCGCGCACACCCGTGACGACCGAGGATCTGTTCGGTATCACCCTGGTAAACTACAATGCGCCCAAGAAAGCCCTGGTTCCCTCCCCTGACAACAACGGTAACAATCTGGGTGCCACCTGGAGGGGCGGCAACGAGCCGTTCGATGATTCCAGTTGGACCGCCGGCACCGGCGGTGTCGGTTATGACCGTGAGACCACTTATTCGAGTTACTTCGGGATTAATCTCCGCACGGCCATGGACGGTAAGAACGGATCCGCCTTCATTCGTATTCCCTTCCAATACGATGGCACCCACCAATCGCAACTGAACTACCTGACCTTGCGCGTGCGGTACGACGACGGATTCGCGGTCTTTTTAAACGGCATCCAAATTGCCGCCGCCAATGCCCCTTCCAGCCTCAGCTGGAATGCCGTCGCCAGCGCCCAAAATTCCGACACCGCCGCCATCAATTTCGAGGATTTCAAGGCCGACGCCTTTCTATCGGCCCTGAGAAAAGGCAACAACATCCTCGCTATCCATGGCCTGAATAACTCCGTCTCGAGCTCGGACTTTCTGATTGGGGTCGAACTCCTGGCGGGCGAGCGGCGGCTGGTGAGCGCCCCCACCACGGCCATGACTTACACCGGTCCCATCGTGCTCCGGGACCTCACCACCCTCAAGGCGCGAGTGCTTAACGGCACGGAGTGGAGCGCCCTTCAGGAGGTCAGGTTTGTTGTGGGCGACCCGATGCTCAAGCTCAGCGAACTCCATTATCATCCCGCGGATCCCACCCCGGCTGAAACGGCCGCGGGCTTTGGCGACGCCGATGAATTCGAGTTCGTCGAATTGGTGAACGCGGGCGAGGTCACCTGCGACCTCGATGGCCTGCGGTTTGTCACCGGCATTGAGTTTGATTTCTCGGGTTCGGCCTTCACCCGTCTCGCGCCAGGCCAATACGTGGTCATCGTCAGAAACCACCGCGCCTTCGAGTTTCGTTACGGCATAGGACTGCCCGTCGCCGGCGAATACTCGGGACGCCTCGATAACGCCGGCGAACGGGTCACCGCTCTGAACGCCGAGAACGAGGTTGTTCTCGATTTTACTTATGCCACCCGCTCGCCATGGCCGTCCTCGGCCGACGGCGACGGATTCTCCCTGGAAACAAACAGCCCGGACGGTGACTTGAACTCCGCCGAACAATGGAAGGCCAGCGCCGCCTGGGGCGGTTCGCCGGGACGACCCAATCCTCCGCCGGTCCTGATCCGGCAAGTGACGCTTGAGGATGCGCAATTGCGTTTCCAGTTCGATGTCCCCGCGGGTTCCGGCTATACGATCTACACCCGCGACACACTGGCGACAGGCGACTGGACGGTCTGGCGCAAAACCCACCCTGTCCCCGAGAACACCACGGTCCAAGTCCAGCTGGATATCCCCGATCATGCCCCCAATCAATTCTATCGGGTCTCAATCCCGTAAACTTCCTCCTATGGCCCATCAACATCCCTCTCTCGATGAAACCGGAACGAGCACTTTTCGTGAAGCGATATCGCCGACCCCGGGCGGCTTCACGCTCATTGAATTGCTGGTCGTAATCGCGATCATCGCTGTGCTGGCGGGAATGTTGTTGCCCGCGCTCTCCGTCGCCAAGGCGAAGGCCCACTCGATTCAGTGCGTCAGCAACATCAAACAACTGAGCCTGGCTTTGCGCCTCTACGCCGATGACCACTCCGATGCGTTGGTCAACAACCACGGCGTGGATGAAACCCGTGAGAAACGCCAGAACTGGGTCAACCACGTGCTCGACTGGAACGCGAGCGACGATAATACCAACCGGATCTATCTCACCTCCGGCCTGCTCTCCTCCTATCTCAACCACGGCACCGCCGTCTTCAAGTGCCCTTCGGATCGTTCCCGGGCCGCCAATGGACCCCGGACTCGAAGCGTGTCCATGAACTCGCTCGTGGGGAATCCCGGTGTCCTCACCAACCAGTTCAATCCCGCTTACGTCCAGTTCTTCAAAGAATCAGACTTTTCCCATCCTTCCCAGGTTTACGTCTTCCTGGACGAGCACCCGGATACCATCAATGACGGTTTCTTCATGAACCGCTGGGATGAACCCACCTGGGGGAATCTGCCCGGCTCCTACCATCGCGGTGGGGCCAACCTCTCCTTCGCCGATGGCCATCTTGAAAGCCATCGATGGATCCTCCCGGATACCATCCGGCCCGCCCGCCAAGGCGGTGTCGGCGGTTCATTCCCCGCTGTTCCACCCACCGATTACGAATGGCTGCGCCAACGTTCCAGCGAACGACGTAATTAGTGGGGTATCAGCCGACCGCCAGTCGTTCCTTCAGACTGGTCAGTTGCTGCCTGAGCGCAGCTGGCAGCCGCTCACCGAATTTTGCGTAATATTCGGCGATATTATCGGCTTCCTTATTCCAGCCTTCGCGATCAACAGCGAGCAATTCCTGGAGATCCGCCGTGGGGATGTTAATTCCTGAAAGATCCAGACCCTCAGGAGTAGGCAACCAACCGATGGGGGTTCGAACAGCCTTGCCCGTGCCATCCACGCGTTCACAGATCCACTTAAGAATCCGGCTGTTTTCACCGTAACCAGGCCAAAGCCATTTCCCGTGGGCGTTTTTGCGGAACCAATTCACGAAGAAAACTTTGGGCAGTTTATTGCGGTCGGTTTTCTGGCCAAAGGACAACCAATGCGCAAAGTAATCGGCCATGTTATAGCCGCAGAACGGCAGCATGGCGAAGGGATCCCGGCGCAGCACGCCGGCTTGGCCCAGGGCTGCTGCGGTTGTTTCCGATCCGGTGGAAGAGCCCATGAACACACCGTGTTCCCAATCAAAGGCCTCGTTGACCAACGGGATGGTCGAGGGACGACGTCCGCCAAACAGGAAAGCTGAGATGGGAACGCCTTCGGGGTTTTCCCAGTCGGGATCGATGACGGGGCACTGGCTTGCAGGCGCGGTGAATCGGGCATTGGGATGAGCGCCCTTGCGTCCGCTGGCTTGCGTCCACTCTTGGCCTTCCCAATCGATGCCTTTGGCCGGGGCCGCAACTCCCATGTCTTCCCACCACACGTCGCCGTCCGGAGTCAGAACCACATTGGTGAAGATGGAGTTCTTGGTAATCGTGGCCATGGCATTCGGATTCGAGCTCTGTGAGGTGCCAGGCGCCACTCCGAAGAAACCGTATTCGGGATTCATGGCATAGAGGCGCCCGTCGGCTCCCAGGCGGATCCAGGCGATATCATCGCCCAGGCACCGCACGGTCCATCCGGGTATGGACGGCTGCATCATGGCCAGGTTGGTCTTGCCGCAAGCGCTTGGAAAGGCGGCGGCGACATAATACTTTTTGCCGGCGGGCGACGTCAGGGCCAGGATCAGCATGTGCTCGGCCATCCAGCCTTCTTTGCGAGCGAGCACTGACGCGATGCGCAGGGCCAAGCATTTCTTGCCCAACAAGGCGTTTCCACCGTAGCCCGATCCATAGGACCAAATGGCGGGATCCTGCGGGAAATGCACAATGTATTTTTTTGCGGGGTCCGGTTCGCAAGGCCATGGGACATCCGCCTGGCCTGGTTTCAGCGGCGCTCCCACGGAATGAACGCATGGAATAAAATCGCCGTCCCCGAGGGCGTCCAAGGCGGCCTTGCCCATGCGGGTCATGATTCGCATGTTGGCGACGACGTAGGCGGAGTCGGTGATTTCAATCCCCACTTTGGCAATAGGAGATCCAATCGGTCCCATGGAAAATGGGATGACATACAGGGTGCGCCCGGCCATGCACCCATCAAAAAGCTTGTTCAGCGTCTGGCGCATGGCGGCTGGATCGGACCAATTGTTGGTCAATCCGGCGTCCTGTTTATTTTCAGCGCAGATATAGGTGCGGTCCTCGACGCGGGCCACATCGCTGGCATGGGATCGGGCCAGGAAACTGCCAGGGCGAGTCTTCGGATTGAGCCGGGTGAAGGTCCCGTGCTTGACCATTTCCTCGCACAAACGGTCGTATTCAGCCTGTGAGCCGTCACACCAATGCACGGAGGCCGGTTTGCATAGTTTGGTGATCTCCTCAATCCATTGGAGGAGTTTCTGATTCTTCGTTAGAGACGTTGACATGAATCTATCCCTTTCTTTCCGGTTTCCTGGTTGTGGTGTGGTCCGTTTGAATCTCGCCGCCCAGCCAAAGCCGGTATAAAATTGCGCATAAGCTAATGATTCCGCCCGTCGTGTCAATGGCGGAATCAGGGAAAATTGTGATTCTCGGTCCCATACGCTTGTCTTCCCTGCCGGGTATACTCCATGAAGCGGCGCATTCTGGCAACTGAGGAAACGGGCCCAAAACCGCACATAAGATGCTCCGAAAAAACAGAACCGCGAATGAACGCCAATTGACGCGAATAAAACCGGAGCTTTCCTGCTGGCAGAAACGCTCTGCGGAATGAATTCCGCGCGCCGATCGTTGCCGGCTCCAGAGCGAGAGTGACTCAAAAGGTTGGACTGCGGGATTTATCCCGCCGTGCCGGTTGACGCAGGATCTCAGACATTCCATCGATGTTCCCAACACTTCAGGGCCTCCATGTTTAGTTTGCTATGATTCGCGTGGACTGGCGTCTATTCGCGGTTCAAGGCAGGGGGGCATTTTCGGAGAGGGCGCTCCGGTCAAAAACCCGCGTCACTTCTGGATGGATTCCAATGCCTGGTGTGTCATGCGGGCCAGGGTTTCCATGGTGTACGGCTTCATCATCAGATGATGGATCCCCAATGCGGCGAGTTTCTCGGAAGTCACACCCGCATGAAATCCTGTCATCAACACCACGGGTGTATGAGGCTCGATTTCCCGGATTTTTCCGATGAGCTCGCACCCGGTCAACCGGGGCATGGTTTGGTCGGTAATGATCAGGTCAAAGGATTGGGGCCGAGTACGAAACAAGTCCAGGGCCTCGATGCTGCTGGTGCATGACGTGACGCGGTATCCAAGCCGCAGGAGCATTTTGCGTCCCATCAAAACCAGGGAAGCCTCATCGTCGATGACGAGCACGTGCTGGCCGGAGCCGCGAACAATCTGGGGGGAATCGGGGGGCTCGAGGATGGTATTTTTGCGATAGACGGGAAAGAAGAGCGTAAACGTGGTGCCGACGCCGACGACACTTGACAATTGGATGGCGCCCTGATGGCTCTTGACAATCCCGTGCACCAAGGCCAGCCCGAGGCCGGTGCCTTCGCCCTTGGGTTTGGTGGTGAAGAAGGGATCAAAGATTCTTTCCTGAACGGCGGGTTCCATGCCGATGCCGGTATCGCTGACCGCCAGCCGCAAATAGGGGCCTTCTTTGAGATCTGGAAACCGACGGGCGGTGTCTGCATCGATAAATTCGGTGGTCAGAGACACAGACAGGATTCCGGCCTGGTCTCTCATGGCCTGAGCGGCATTGGTGGCCAGGTTGAGCAGGACTTGGTGTATTTGGGAAGGATCGCCAAAAACAAGAGCCTTGTCCGCCTGAAGATCGAGTCGCATCTCGATCGTGCTGGGGATCGAGGCCCGAAGCAATTTGGCGGCTTCCTGAATGACCGGCTGAATCTTGAATGGACTGAAGCTCTGCTCCTGTTGGCGGCTGAAGGTGAGGATTTGTTGAATCAAGTCCTTGGCCCGCTGACCGGCCTTGAGGATTTCGCTGAGGCATTGGTGGCCTTCAGTCTCGATGGAAAGGTCTTCCCGTGCGAGGCTGGCATAGCCCATCACCGCCCCGAGGATGTTGTTGAAATCATGGGCGATGCCCCCGGCCAAGGTGCCAATAGCCTCGAGTTTCTGCGCTTGGCGCAACTGGGCTTCGAGTTGGATCTTGGTTTCCTGGGCCTTTCGACGTTCCGAACAATCCCGGGTGTTGACAATGATACCGCCCATCCGGGTGTGCGCGATCTGGTTGGAAGCGATGGATTCCAGCCATACCCAGGAGCCATTGGCGTGTCGCCCCCGATATTCCACGGGTGTGCCAATGTGTTTGCCCTGTTTGATCGCGGTGAACATCGCCTCGACATGCCTTCGATCGTCCGGGTGGATAACTGAAAAAACGTATTTCCCCGTGATCGCACTGGCCTCGTATCCGAGGGATTGTGCGATCGTGGGACTCTGGTATTTCAGCCGGCCTTCCTCGTCGAGGACGGTGATCATGTCCTGGGAATGCTGGATCAGGAGTCTAAATCGCTCCTCGCTTTCAAGCAGGGCGTCAACGGCTTTTCTCCGTTCGTCGGCCACGCGGCGGTGTCGAAGAAGCTGCCACATCCCCGACATAAGCAACGTAATTTGTTGAACATCGGTGTCGTCATAGGGTTCCGCCTTGTTACCCACTCCGGCCACAGCCACCAGCCGGTCCCGTTCAAATACCGGCACATTCATATGCCGATGGAGGGCAACATGGCCGAGGGGAAGCCCCTTCTTCAAGGGATTGGCTTCCGAGTAATCATTGGTAATGACAGGACGCCGCTGGCGCACGGCTTCCCCCCAGAGACCGGTCTTTTCCACAGGGTACTGAAACGGAACATTGGCAACCTGGCACTCGGCCATGGCTTCCTTTGACCAGGCATGCATCGTGAGAACAGTTTCGTCCTCGTTCAGAAAGGCCAGATACCCAATGCGGCTGCGGGTCAGGCGCACGGCGGCATTCAGGGCAAAATCGGTGATTTCCCGCAAAGAACCGGCCTCCATCTGGGTCAGTTGCAGCATGACCTCCAGGCGTTGTTGATCGAGTTGAAGGCGATCCAAGGCCTGCATCCGCTCGGTCATGTCCTGGCCGATACCCAAGACCGACCGGATCGCGCCTTTTTCATCCTGCAACGGGATCAGACGGGTGGCCAAGCACCGCCGGCCTGTCGGAAACTCGTACCACTCATCCATCTCGGGCACGAGTTGACCCTGAAAAACCAGGGCAAGGGCCTCCCGGTTGCGCCGCGCGCGTTCCGGCGCAAACAACTCCTCCTGGCTTTTTCCGATCAGATCCTCCTGAGGCAGGCCAAAAATCCGCGCAGCCGTCTCATTCACGTATTGGTACCGGCCTTGCGGATCCATCATAAAGATCAAGTGCGGCGTTGTTTGGATCAGGTTTCGATAAAGCGCCTCTCCCCGGCGCACCCGAGCCGCAACCGCCATGTGCTCCTCTTTACTGCGCTTCAGACGTTCCAATCGCCTCATGAGCGGCCCCAGCCGCCAGAGCTGGTCCCGACTCATAAAGTCTCCTATCCCCGATTCCAGAAGTCCCGGCGGTATCCCTGCGGAGAGTGGGTTTGCCAGAGCCAAGATCAGAGGATCCGCAGCCAATGATCGAATCTCGGACAGCAATCGGCCTATCTCCTCTTCTCCTATCTCGATATCCAACAGGACGAGATCCACCTCTCCGATTCCCGGCAGGTTCTTAAGATCGGTCGAGGTCAGCAAAGGTCGAATGGTCTCGGAGCTTCGTTCAGCTAATGCCGCACGAACCTCATCCACACGACTGGCGCTTGTCGTCCGATAAAAAATGACCAAGCTCACGGATAACGTCTTGTTGTGGAGAGACATGACACGGTCTCTCATCCTTCCATTCCCTGCCAGGCCGACTCAGGCCCGATGACAAAATGCAATCCTGACTCCGTCTCATCGAGGCGGAGATCGGCCCAGTTACTTGTTTATCGGCGAGAGGGCCCGCGACTTGAGGGCTGATCGATTTTTGCCCAGGAATCTCGAAGGGTAACGGTGCGATTGAAGACCGGCCGCCCAGGCTGGGAGTCGATTGGATCGACATGGAAATAACCTAGTCGCTCGAATTGGTAACCCTCCCCTGGAGCCGCCTTTTCCAGTGCGGGTTCGAGTCGGCAGTCCCGCAAGGTTTCCAGCGATTGAGGATTGAGGAAGGACTTAAAATCACGTCCTTCGGCATCCGCATCGGGCTGTTCAACAGTAAAGAGCCGGTCATAAAGCCTGACTTCGGCCCGAACGGCATGCGGCGCCGACACCCAGTGGATCGTGCCCTTGACTTTGCGATTCGATGTGGCCCCTCCGCTCTTGGAATCCAGATCGGCTGTGCAATGGAGCTCGGTGACTTCGCCCTGCGCGTTCTTGATGACCTCGACGCATTTGATGATGTATGCGTATCGCAGACGAACCTCGCCGCCTGGGGTCAGCCGGAAATACTTCGGGGGCGGAATCTCCCGAAAATCGTCCTGCTCGATGAAAATCTCCCTCGAGAAAGGCACCTGGCGGATGCCGGCTGCGGGATCTTCCGGATTATTGACGGCCTCGAGGGGCTCGACTTGGTCCTCAGGATAGTTTAAAAGGATGACTTTCAAGGGCTTGAGCACACCCATCATTCGCCTTGAAGTCCGATTCAGTTCTTCCCGCACACAAAACTCGAGCAGGGCCATATCAATAATGTTTTCGCGCTTGGCCACGCCGACTTTTTCGCAAAAGGCGCGAATGGCCGCCGCAGGATATCCCCGCCTGCGCATACCCGAGAGGGTGGGCATGCGCGGATCGTTCCATCCTACCACTCGTCCTTCATTCACGAGCTGAAGCAGCTTGCGCTTGCTCATGACGGTGTAGGCAAGGTTCAAACGGGCAAATTCATGTTGGTGCGGCAGCGCCCGTGGCAGTTCCAAAGCCTCTAATATCCAGTCGTATAGCGGACGATGCACCTCGAATTCCAGGGTGCAAATGGAATGGGTGACGCCTTCCAGGTAGTCACTCAGGCAATGGGCAAAATCATACATTGGATAGATGCACCATTGGCTGCCGGTATGGTGATGATCGGCATGCCGGATCCGGTAAAGCACCGGGTCCCGCAACCAAATGTTTGGCGAGCCCATCTCGATCTTGGCCCGCAACGTGCGGGCGCCATCCGGAAACTCTCCGGCCTTCATCCGTTGAAATAAATCGAGGTTTTCCTCGATCGACCGATTCCTGAAGGGACTCTCCCGACCGGGACGATCCGGCGATCCGCGGTAAGCGTCGGTGTCCTCCGGAGACAAATCGCATACGTAGGCCCTGCCTTTGCGGATCAGCTCCAGCGCAAATTCATAGATCTGGGGAAAGTAATCCGAGGCATAGAACGGCTCCAGCTTTTGCCCGTCGGCCTGGTTCAGTAAAACCCCGGTGCCCGTCGGGTCCCCGGCCCTTTTGAACGCCAGAACCTGATCCGCCCATCCCTGAATCAACCACTGGACGTCCGCCGTAATCGAGTCGACGTATTCCACGTCTTCCTTGGTGGGATTGGTGTCGTCCATCCGCAAATTGCACACGCCGTTGAAATCCCGGGCAATCCCGAAGTTCAGGCAGATCGATTTGGCATGCCCAATGTGGAGATAGCCGTTGGGCTCGGGTGGAAACCGGGTGATCACCCGCCCTCCATGTTTCTGAGACTGCACGTCTTCGGCGACAATCTGACGGATGAAATCCAATGGCGCTTCCGCGTCCGGTTCAATATGATGGCTTGGTTCCATGCTGGTTCGCTTTCCCTCAAAAAATGTCCCCTAACTTTTCGATGCCGGCCTTGACTGTCAAACGTTAAATTGCAGCCAGCCGCCCCAAATCCGCACGGCAGATACCTTCTATGAGACGCTCCTTTCGGAGGGCCGAGTTATACGAAGCCCTCATGTCGAACCAGGAGAACTCGCAGAACTCGTCCCTCCGAGGTTCACGGTCCCAATGGGCGGTTCAGTAACCTTCCCTTGCGCGATCCGCCCAACTACGGTAATCGTTGCAAGATGAAAATGTTCCTGTTTGCCTGTGGTCTGGGCCTCCTGGTCGGAATCGGGACGGCCTGCAACAAAAAACCAACGACTGAAGAAAGTGCGCCTGTGAGCTCGAATACTGTTCCCGCAACGACCGTTGCCACTAACATCAACGAAGTCGCCGTCATCAAAACGTCCGCCGGTGAGATGGTGATTGAATTCTGGCCGGACGTGGCCCCCAAGACGGTGGATAACTTTAAAAAGCTGGCCCGAAAGGGATTCTACGATGGCACCGCCTTTCACCGCATCTTCAAGGGATTCATGATCCAGGGCGGCGATCCGCTGACCAAAGATCCCGCCGCTGAAGATCAATACGGCACCGGCGGACCGGGCTATACCATTGACGCCGAGTTCAACAAACGCCCCCATGTCCGCGGGGTCATCTCCATGGCGCGTTCCTCCGATCCCAACTCCGCCGGCAGCCAGTTCTTCATCTGCCTCGCCGACGCCAAGTTCCTGGATAACAGCTACACCGCCTTCGGGCGATTGATCAAGGGCGACGACGTCCTGGGCAAAATTGGCGAAACACCCACCACGATAAATCCGATGAATCGAGACGAAGTCACCAAACCCACTACCCGCGTCGGGGTGGAATCGATCAAGATTGTCCCAGCCAGTTCGGTCAATTAGTCCGGGATTCCCTGCGACTGATCCGTTTTTACACGGGGCATCGCGGCGTGTTTTGCGATGCCTCGTGGGGAACGGCCCGCCATCATGATCAAACCCTGGCCTGTCCTCAGCTCGCGCTTCGTGGCTGACCACCGGATTTTCCGGCTGCGCTCGGATCAGAAGCTGTCGCCGCGCACCGGCCAACCGCATGATTTTCTGGTGCTCGAGGGTGTCAACTGGGTCAATGTCATCGCCCTGACGACGGATCGGCAGTTGGTGATGATCGAGCAGTATCGCCATGGGACCAACACTGTGGAATTGGAAATCCCCGGCGGCATGATGGATCCCCACGATGCTTCACCGGTGGAGGCCGGTTTGCGCGAACTGCGCGAAGAGACGGGGTATGTGGGGCTTCGTCCCAGGATCCTCGGCGATATTTACCCCAACCCGGCCATCATGAGCAACACGTGTTATACGGTGCAGGTCGAGGACTGCCAGGTCGCGCACGCCGTGGAATGGGACCAGGGCGAAGATCTTGTGACCCGGCTCGTCCCGGTCGCCGATATCCCGCGCCTCGTTGCCGCCGGGCGCATCAAGCATTCCCTGGTGGTGGTGGCGCTTTATTTTTTTGAGCTGTCGCGTCGCTCCGGTTCCACACCGTGAGCCCCGCCCAGCCGGGATCCACCCCGCCGTGTCTCTTCTCGAAATCCAAAACCTGAGCGTTGAGTTTGATACGGACCAGGGGCCGGTTCGGGCGGTTTCCGGTGTCTCCCTGTCCATCGAATCCGGAGAAGGGCTTGCGCTGGTGGGAGAAAGCGGTTGTGGCAAGAGCGTCACCGCCCTTTCGATCGCGCGCCTCCTGCCATCGCCTCCCTCAAGGATTGCCGATGGCGAAATCCGGATCGACGGACGCAATGTATTGGCCATGGACGCCGCTGATCTGCGGCGCATCCGAGGCGCAGTGGTGGCTTACGTCTTTCAGGAACCTGGCGCGGCGCTCAATCCCGTCATGCGAGTCGGCCATCAGATCCTGGAAGCGCTGCGCCTGCATCGTCCCCAGTCCGCCACGACGGAGGAAGTGATTCATTTGGTTCGACAAGTGGGTATCCCGGCCCCGGAAGATCGACAACGCGATTTTCCCCATGAGCTGTCCGGCGGCATGCAACAGAGGATCATGATCGCCATGGCCCTGGCGGCGCAACCGCGGCTCCTGGTGGCCGATGAGCCCACCACGGCCCTGGATGTCACCATCCAGGCGCAAATCCTGGATCTCTTAAGCCGGCTGAAACGCGAGCTCAACATGAGCGTCCTGCTGATCACCCATAACCTGGGGATCGTTCAGGATCTGGCTGACCGCGTCGCGGTGATGTATGCCGGCCAAATTGTCGAGACCGCGCCCGCCGCGGACTTGCTGCGGCAACCGCTGCATCCTTACACCCAGTCGTTGATCCACTCCATTCCGCAGCCCGGAAAAACCGGGGGCCGATTGCGAGCCATCCCCGGTCATGTCCCTCGCCTCTCCGCGCTGCCTTCCGGTTGCAGATTCCATCCCCGATGCGCCCGGATCCAGCTTTCCTGTTCCCAAGCCTGCCCGGATCTCGTCGAGGTCCAGCCCGGTCGCTGGGTGCGTTGTCCCTTCTGGAAAACTGCGGGATGAAAACAGCGCCTTCCATTCCTTCGCCCTTGCTCGAAGTCCAGGACCTGAAGGTCCACTTTCCCGTCCGAAAGGGCCTCTTCACCAAACATCAAGCCTATGTCCATGCCGTCGATGGCGTGAGCTTGTCCCTTCAGGCGGGTGAGACCCTCGGTTTGGTCGGCGAAAGCGGCTGCGGAAAATCCACCCTGGGACGCGCGATCGCGCGACTGGTGGACGCCACCTCCGGCGTCATCCGGTTTTCCGGGGATGACATCACCTCGCTCGGCGCGTCCGGAATGCGGCCCTATCGACGGCATCTCCAAATGATCTTTCAGGATCCCTATGGATCCTTAAATCCGCGCATGACGGTGGCCCAAATCATTGGGGAGGCCCTGGATATCCACCGGCTGGCGAGGCAATCGGCTGCGCGCCAGCGGCGGATTCGGGAATTGCTCCTCGCGGTGGGTCTGGATGCCGACTGCCAAAACCGATATCCCCACGAGTTCAGCGGCGGCCAGCGACAGCGCATCGGCATCGCCCGAGCGCTGGCTGTCCATCCCAAATTGCTGATCTGCGATGAACCGATCAGCGCCCTCGATGTCTCGGTCCAGGCCCAGATCATCAACCTGCTGGCCGATCTTCAGACCGAACACGGCATCGCCTACCTGTTCATCGCTCACGATCTGGCGGTCGTCGAACATCTCAGCCGCCGCATCGCCGTCATGTATCTCGGACGCATCATGGAGTTGTCGGATGCCCGCAAAATCCTCCATGCTCCCCGGCATCCTTATACGCAAGCCCTGATCTCCGCCTTGCCCACCCTCGATCCGGCCTCGCGCCGTCAGCGCATCCTTTTGCCCGGCGAGATTCCCTCCCCCATTCATCCACCCACCGGTTGTCCTTTTCACCCCCGCTGTCCTCGGGCCGAAGATCGCTGCCGCACCGAGACTCCGCTCCTGCGCGAACTCGATCCGAACCATTGGTGCGCCTGCCATCTGCCTCTCGAAAGCAGCCTCAGGCCAGATGAACCTCCCCAAACTAATCCAGCCCCCGGCTCTCTCCATGGGTGATTTGGATCGAGACAGGAGGATGAAAACGAGACGCCCGTGTCATCCACGCGCCCGATGTGCCATCGTCTTTATGCTGGCGTTGGCCATGATCAGTTTGATCCCGCAGTTTTTGACAGCGGCAAGCAATCGGTTTGAGTCGACCGTTATTCGGGGTCCACTGCCTCGCGGCCCGTGGGTTCTCGAAGGCCCGGCTCGTCCCGATCATCACGTCGAAGCCCTGGGCGAACAAGCCGGTGTCTGGGGAAGCCTGGCCGAGGGTTTCGAAGGTTGGGTTTCAGAGGGACGACGGCAAGACCGTCCATGAAATCGTCCAAAGCCTTCCTTACTGGAAAAACTATTTTCAGGAGTTCCTCTATGCCTATCTTCACAGCGATGGGCCGGTGTATTATCTCTTCGCGTACGGAGACTACTATCGCGCCACAGGCGATCTCGATTTTATTCGCGCCGAATGGCCGCGGATTCGGCGAACCTTGGATTGGTGTTTCTCGGCCATGGACCCGGCCGACGGTCTGATGTGGATCGAGCCCGGGGATTGGGGATCATCCGAAAGTTCGCGTGATGTATGGAAGGACACGCAGCTGCAAGGCATGTGGGTGAGGATCTTGCACGATCTGGAAAGGATTGCCCGGGACATGGGTGAACTCCTGGTGGCCGAACGTTGTCAACAAAGAGCCCGGCAAGCCGAGGCCTCAATCGACAGCCAGCTGTGGGACTCCGAGGCGGGCGCCTATCTGTGGGGATTGGATCGTCAAGGACGTCCGCTCAAGTCCCTGGTGCCCCATCACGCTGTGAGTTTCTGGCTGGGATCCCTCCCCACCCCGCGGATTGAACCATCTCTTGAACGGATGGCCTCCGCCGATTTTCGCACCGATTGGGGGGTGCGCAGCCTCGCATGGTCGGATCCAAAATATGATCCGCAAAACTACCAGGCTGGATCCGTCTGGCCGGTCTGGAATGCGGGCGTCATCGTCAGTGATTATCGGCATCATCGCAGCGCGGAGGCGTTTCGCACCTGGCAGGCCATGGTCCGCGCCCGCACCCTCGGCGGCCTGGGCCCCATGCCCGAAGTCCTGAGCGGCCATCGTTTTGAACGCCTGACAGAAGGCGTGCCGCACCAGATGTTCTCCGAGCTGGCGGTCGTCAATGGTTTCTTCGACGGTTTGTTGGGTTTGCGCATCGATGTGCCATCCCGCCGTATCGATCTCTCTCCCCATTTGCCGCCCACGTGGGGGACCCTGAGGGTCGATCGAATCCCGTGTGGCCCCGGATCCTTGAGTGTAAGAATCGAGCGGGACCGCGACAACTACAAGCTCGCCTTTGATCTGAATTGGCCGGGCGGCGCCTGCGTCAACCTGGCGCCCGAACTGCCTGCCGGTGCGCAAGTGCGCTCGGTCTTTCTTAACGGTAAGATCGTGGCGTGTGAGCGCGACGAATTGCCCGCCGCCACTCGCCTGCGGCTCAACATTCAAGAGTGTTCCGGCCGGCATATCTTGCGCCTCCGGCATGCCGATGGCGTCGATTGGCTCCCCGTCGATGAGCCATTAGTCCGCGCCGCAACAAGTCGGAACCTGCGCGTCGTTCGCGCTCGTTGGGAAGAGCCCTGCTGGCGATTCCGTCTGGAAGGATTGCCCGGACGGCAGTATCCGATCGATTTCTTCACCGATCGCCCTGTGGTCGCTTCCACCACCGGCGAGCTCCTCGAACAACGCAAAGGCCGTTCGCGGCTCGTCTTTCGAGCGCCTCCCACAGGGACGACGAATGCCGCCGGTTTCGTGGGATGGGATGCTGAAATCTGTTTCCGCCCGATACCGTGAGGCAGAACACCTTCCGTCCACCGCCTGGATGACAGGATTCTGATCTCTCCGGTTTTGGGGAGCCTCGTTAGCATTGACGAGAAAGACGACTTAACCTATAGCGATTTATCGATGCGTGTTTCCAGGAAAACAGACTACGCGCTGCGGGCCTTGTTTACTTTAGCCGAGCATTATGGCGGAGCGCCGATTCCGATTCGTGAACTGGCCCGCCGAAACGATGTGCCCAAGAAGTTCCTCGAACAAATCATGCTTGCGCTCAAAGAACAAGGATGGGTCGAGAGCCTTCCTGGAATGCGCGGGGGTTATCGTCTGGCCAAATCACCGGACAAAATCACGATGGGCGAAGTCGTGCGACACTTTGATGGGATCCTGGCCCCGATTGGCTGCGTTTCCACCAGCGGGTATGAGCGTTGCACACAGGAGCCGTTGTGCCGGTTTCGCCGGGTTTTCCTGAATGCTCGAAACTACATGACCCACTTGATGGACCATGCTAGTCTGGCCGAAGTCGCCAAGGGCGCGCCTGTAACCGGCCAGGAAGTCCTGGAACCCGAGTTGATGGGGGGAGAGGGCATTTAACCCTTCTTACCATGAACTGGAACGGTGCACTTGATTGCGGATTGTGGATTGCGGATTGCGGATTGAACGGGAGAAAAACTGGCGCATGGATCGGTCTCAGAGCCCGTTTAAAAATTGCGAGGGATGCTGCGGCGAGGGATTTGGGTGATGCTAAATGTTCTTGAACAGGCGGCGGTAACGGTGAGCGCGATTTCGGGCGTGCTCGCAGCCGGCGGAAAACGCGTGGACCTCTTTGGCGTGATTGTGCTGGCATTGGTGACGGCGCTGGGGGGAGGAACGTTGCGCGACGTGCTGCTGGACGCGACGCCGATTGTCTGGGTGGAGAATCCGTCGCTGGTTGTGAACGCATCAGGGACTGCCTTTATTGTCTTTTTTATCACGCGCTGGTGCGCGGTTCCTGTTCGATTTTTGCTGATCGCGGACGCTTTTGGTCTGGCGCTGTTCACGATTGTGGGGGCGGCCAAGGCCCTCACGTTCAAGGTCGGTCCGGTCAATGCGGTTGTCTTTGGCATCATCACAGGCGTGGCTGGGGGCATGCTTCGGGACGTGCTGCTCGGTGAAATCCCTCTCGTTTTCCGGAAACAGATCTACCTGTATGCCACAGCCGCGTTTTGCGGCGCCACAGTGTTTGTCCTGCTTATGGTTTGGCGTCCGGATCATTCGCAGGAGAACCGGGTGATTGGGATCGGCCTCACCCTGCTTTTGCGTCTGGCGTCGCTGCGCTGGAAGTTGACCTTGCCCGTCTACGGCCAGCAGTCAGATCACGACTCCGATCCGGAGCCGGAGTGAGATTGGTTATCGCAGCGATTGCTGGACGATTCTTGACAAGAGCTTTATCGGGAATAGTGCGCCCGAACGGTTGCGTCTCCCACGTTTCCAGGCAAGTTCACCCATTCTTCCCGGGACTTTTTCCATGGGCGGCCATCGACGGTAATTCTGACGGGCAGGCGGCCCTGGGGATCGCGGAAGCGCAATCGGATTTCCTTCGGTGGATTTCGGCGCGGCCCGCCAAGCTGGCAGGTGATTTCGTCGGTTCCGCCGGTGTAAACAACACTCACCGGTCCAAACCAGGTTGCGGTCTTTTCAATCCCACAACGGCGGCCTGTGGCGAGCCATTCGCGCGGGATCGCCTGGCCAATCAGGAGGGTCTGCTCGTTGTCTTCGCGGACAAAGAGATATCGGAGCCAGCCGGCGCAATTGGACTCGTCACTGCTCTTGAAGTGGTCGCCGCGCCAATCGCCCATCTCGGGCAGGGCGTGTTCGGTGTTCAGCCGGACATCGGGAAAGTAACTGACGGCTTGGCCGTTAAAGAGGGCGCGCAAGGCGTGTTTGACATCGTCCCGGTAGAGGTAAGGCTCAACATCCAACAGCAGGCAGGCCTGCATCGACATCCCCCCGCGGCTGAACCAGAACCGCTCGAAATCATCGAGCGTATAGCCGTATTGATTCGAGAGATAGAGGTTGTCTTCGTAATCCTGAAGGATCCATGTGCCCAATTGTGAGTCGGGATCAATCGCCTTCGTGATGAGAAGATGGATCGATCCCTCGAGCGTTTCGCAGATCCAGCCGAAGCTGCGTCCGCGTCGATGCACGTGCGAGGGGACTTTGGGCACGGCAGTCCCATTTCTCAGGCGCACGACAGGCGAACGTTCCATCGCCTTCGTGAAGTGGGCTATTAACGCTCGGTGATAATCATCGGCTGCCCGTCGGACGGCGACCGCTTCGGGATGCCTGATTTGGGCCAGTGCCCAGGCCGCGTTGTCCAGGCCGCGCCAAGTGTAACAACTCGTCGAAAGCCAGGTCCACCAATCTCCAATATCTTCGAGGCTGCCGGCCGGAAGCAGGCCGCGTTCAAGCTCATGACGGCCGGTGGTGCGGGCGGTTTCGTTGATGATCCACTCGGCGCCCTTGAGGATGCCCGGCGCGGCGCGGCGCAGCCAGGCTTCGTCGCGCGTGAATCGGAAATGCTCGGCGAGCATCCACAGGATCCAGCCGTGATGCTGGTTGTAGCCTCCGGCTTCATAACCGCCCGCCCCGTAAAGAACACCCTCCTTGCCCGCAAAGGAACCGGGCAATGCGACGGTGCCCTGGTAATGCAGCCAGGCATCCAGACAGTCCTGAGCTTCTTTGTGGTAACCGCGACGTTCCAGGTCGGTAACCATCATGCAGGACTCGTTGCCATAGGCCCCATAGCTGAAAGAACCCACCCGGGCAAAACGACGGTCGCTGTCCGGTTCCCGCTCGCAGTTCACCAGAAGATGCATGGCATGCGACCGATAGAAGTCATTCAGCATGGGTTCGGGCGTGACGAGCACGGCGCTTTCATTCAAACGTCGCCGCCAATAGTCAGCGACCGCCTTTCGCTCGGTCTCGAAGTCCAGTTTCCCAAGCTGTTCCCTTTCCGAATCCTGGGTCAGGACAAGATAGGGAATCTTCAGGACAATGGATCGTGATTCCCCCGGCCCGAGTGTTTTCGCGCCTGTGCTGGAGTCCAGCCCGCCAAAAAACGAAGCGTTGCCCGTCCACTGTCCCCGAACCCTGTCTTTGCTGTAAATCCAGCCGGATTCGGCGCGAAAATCGAGGGCTCGCCCTCCGGTTTTCCATGTCAAAGGCCAGTTCAAGGTTTTCGTTTGTGACGTGGTGTTGGTGAGATTGAATCGCATGAGCATGACTGCAAAGGCATCGGCGGGAGGTGTCGGATCGCCGGCTCGAGTTCCTTTCAGTTGCGTCACCAAGGCCGTTTGTTCGATTTCGACACCGTCCTTGTTCCAAGTCGTAATGCAAATGGGGAGCGTCTCCTCCTGGAGGGTGCGATGCGTTGGAGCGGAAGGAAGACCGAATTCCAGAGATCCATCCCCATTCTCGAGATCCAGTCTTGGAGTGTCCCTGCCAGGGCGATTCTTGAGGTAATGATCGTTCGAGCGCCAATTCAGGCTGCCATCCGCATTGAGCCGGAAACGTTGGCGTCCACCGTCGAGACCCATCGGAAAGTAAATGTGCGATTTCTTCGGCGGCATGCCTTCCCAGGCGGCTTTCCAGGTCTGCTCGGGGAGTTCCGCAACGCGATCATAGAGCGTGCTGGCATTGCGCGTCTTCTGCTCGTTGGCCAATGCCGCATAGTCCCGCATATCGCCGTCAGCCAACACGGCCACGCCAAAGTCCGGCAGGAAAAGCGGGCCTTCGACGAGGTCATCGTATTTAAACGTAAAGGTCTTCGGACCTCGATGCACCGTGACCAACGTGCGATCGAATGTGTTCGGATCCGGATTCACCACGGCATTCATCAAGAACCGGCTGCGACGGCCGGATTCCGCTTCCGTTCGAACCCATCGCCCATTGAAAACCTCTCCGATTCGAGGGGCCGATCCTTGGGTCCACACCAAGCGAAAAGCCCGTTGTTCAAGCTGTGAATCAGTCCAGGCCTCCATCCTTCGGATCCTGGGCAAGGATGAATCCGATACGATTCGGAGCTTCAACGTGTAACGGAAATCCGCAGGGTAGTCCTTGAGCTTGGGATATTCCTTGGCGTTGACCGGACGAAAAGAAAAGGTGATCGCGTCGCCGCCGGCCACCGCCTCCGTATCGGCCGTCCGCCAATCGTACTTCCACCAATTCCCGAGTTCCATCCAACCCACGTCGCCCCCGCCAGGTTCGCGATCTTTAGGCAAGTGGCGATCCGGCCACCAACTGCCCCAGTATTCGAGTCGAACCAGGTTCAATGGGGGAGGCGATCCCTCAAAATGCACTGTGACACGATGGATTTCCCGGGGATCTTCCCAGATCACCCCATTGCCCTCAGGCAACGGAATGCCAAATGGCACCGCGTCGAAGGGCAATGCGCCCCGCAAATTCTGACTCATGAAAAGCAGGCCAATCAGTAAAAGTCGGTTGGAAAACATACGGTTTGGCCCGCATTCTGCCGCCCCCTAATCGAAAGGACAACTGAGAAAATCAAAGCCGAACAATTCACAGGTGTTTTCACACTCGTTCCACCGGATTTTAATTGGCTTTACGGGATGGTTTCCACGGAGTTAGCCTCTGATCATGACCTTTTCGCCAAGTTCGGTATCTCCCAAGTCCCTAATGCTGGCCTTCCTGGTGGGCAGCGCCTCCCTCGTGCTCCAGGCCGAGCCCACCAACGCGTTCTTTCCTCTGATGGCATGGAACCACGCGCCCTCCGATGAGGCGACTTTCCGCAAGATGCGCGAGTGCGGTTTGACAGTCGCCGGGTTCGTCTCGCCCAAGGACCTGGATCTTTGCCATGCCGCCGGTTTGAGGGCGATTATCTCGGATCGGCGCGTCTCGGGCTACGACTGGATGAATGTCGACGAGGCGGTTGCGCGGCAGAACATCACTAGTCTTGTGGCGGAAGTCGGCAAACACCCGGCGGTTTATGGTTACTATTTGATCGACGAGCCGGGCCGACGCCTGTTTCCCGGTTTGGGGAAGGTGGCGGCGCTTGTGCGCGAGTTGGCACCCGGGAAATGGCCTTACATCAATTTATTTCCCAACTATGCGAATGCGCAGCAGCTTGGCACAGAGACCTACTCGGATTATCTGGAGCAGTTCGTGTCGTTGTGCAAACCCACGGAGCTGAGTTACGATCATTATGCGTTAATGGACGACGGCTCGTTGCGCCATGGTTACTGGCAAAATTTGCAGCAGATGCGGTCCGCAGCCCGGGCAAGCCGGCTGCCGTTTTGGAACATTGTTCTGACGGTGGCTCATTTCAATTATCGCGAGCCCACGGCCGCCGACCTGAAATTCCAGGTCTATACCACGCTGGCTTACGGTGGCCGGGGCATTGCCTATTTCACCTATTTCGCTCCGTCAGTGGGCAACTATCGCATGGCGCCGATCGATCAGTTTGGCAATCCCACCGCATCGTGGTCCGCGCTCCAGAACGTCAACCTGCAGGTGGGCCAGCTGGCGGGCACGCTTCTCAAGCTAAACTCGGACGATGTCTATCACTTCGGCGGTGTGCCCGAAGGCGCACATGGCCCGGGTGAAACGAGCCTGATCAAAAGCGTGGGAGACGCCCCGTTTTTGGTCGGAGATTTCACCCATGAAGATGGCTCTCGATACGCGTTGGTCGTGAACAAGGATTTCGTTAAGTCGCGTTTCGGCGCGCTCCAGTTCCGCATTGCCCCACAACGGATCCGCATGGTCTCGCCCTACAACGGACGCCTGACGGATTTCAGCGGTGAACAACAATGGCTGGCTCCGGGTCAAGGCGTGCTCCTGAAACCGGAATAACACGCCAGCGATCTGGGTGCGCTTTACTGTTTTGGTTTGACGGGGTCGAGCAGCACGACGAACAGCGTTGCGATCGGGCCCAGCAACAGCGACACCGCCCACCACGCCAAGCCACTCCGGCCCTTGCCTTGCGCAAGCCCGGCGTTGATCAGGGCCAGCGTAAACCAGCCGACCGCATACTGCGTCTGGACACTACCAGCTTGGATCAGCGCTATCATAGTCATTCTTCCCCACCGTAAAGGCGACGATCATCGGAGTTGCGGGTTACCCCATCCAGAATCCCTTCCGATGGGATACTCCCAACACCTTGCGGCAATCACAGCAATAATAAAGAAACCGCACACCCAAAGTGGATTCCACGCGGCGTGCAGCGATTTCTTCAATATCCTTGCCGCAATGCGGACAAATCGGCGCTGCGACAAAGTCTTCGCGGATTCGAATTCTCATGGTTGTCACGGCTGAATCTTCCCCGATTTCTTTCGGTAAGCCACTACAAACCGCCGGCTCGGTTGGAAGAGTATAACGCGCGTGATGCCGGTCGCTCACGGCCCTTCTTCTTGGGCACCGCCCGTCAGGATGAAAGAACCGACTCAGGCTCCATACTCGCGGGCTGCCACGTATGCTTTACGCGCCCAGAACTCCAAGTCGGTTCGCGGCCAATCATCTCGGAAGAGCAGAAACGAAACCCACTCGTTGCCAAGCTCATCAAGGGACTCAGCTCCGGTCGTCAATGCGCGTGACTTCATGCGTTGATCCAACCGGAGACCAATCTTGTTCATTCCGACGGCAATCGCAAAGATCACGCCGCAAGTTGAGGCAGCGACGTAACGGTATTGGCGCCAATCCGGACAGTACAACTGGACATCGCCCAAGGGTTTGAGCGCCGTCCTGAGGGCGTCCGCAAGGTCGGAGTGCGCTGACAAACCGTCGAGATGCTCGAGCACTCGCTGATTGATCGCAGTCTGTAGTCCGGTTGGCAGCATGCCAGGGCCTCATTGAAACAACTGCGGTGCAAACTCATTCAGGTATTCGCGCCAAACGATCCAGGTATGGGCGCCTTCGGTTTCTTTATAAACCACATTGAATCCGTGTTTTTTGAACATCTCGACGGTCGCCTGCGAGGTTTTGACCAGGAAATCGTTTTTACCCGTTGCAAACCAGAACAGCTTCAGGCCGTCCTTGAGTTTTGGGTCATCGAGAATCGCCTTGTGCTGTTCTTCAAAGGTGGGGCCTGCGGGCGCCTGACCCGGCCCGCCGATAATGCCGAAAACGCCGGAACTGAAAACCCCGAGATAGCCGAATTTATCGAGGTTTGGGATCCCAATGTTCAACGTCTGGCCACCCCCCATGGAAAGCCCCGCCATCGCCCTGTTCTTGCGATCGGTATGGACCCGATAGTTTTTCTCGATGTAGGGCATGACGTCCGTCTCAAAATCCTGGGCGAATTCATCGGCGGCGGGACGCGGTCCACCAAACCGGAACGGGCCGGCATGGCCGGCCGGCATCACAACCACCATCGGTTTGGCTTTCTTGGTGGCGATGAGATTATCGAGAATGAAACCGGCTCGACCCACCGAGGTCCAGGAATCATCGCAGTCAAACGCGCCGTGCAACAGATAAAACACGGGGAATTTGCCCTCGCCGGACTCATAACCAGGCGGGGTGTAGACATGCATGCGGCGGAACCGCTTGAGGGCGCTCGAGTAATAGGTGACTTCCGCCACCGCGCCATGGGGCACGTTCCGGGTGTCCATGAAATCGGAGCCCGACACGCCCACCAGACTCCATGTGTTCGCGTTGGATTCGCTCGTGGCCGGATTACGCGGGTCAATCACCGAAACGCCGTCCACATTGAAGTTGTAGCGATAATAGCCCGGTTGGACACCATCGAGGGTCACTTCCCAGACGCCATTTGTTCCTTTAGCCAGCGCCGTCCCCTGCCCTTGGCCGGGAATGTCCGAGCCGCCGAGCTGGACCGATTCGGCCTTGGGGGCCAGGAGGCGAAAAGTGACCTTCCGATCCGCGCTGACCTCGGGTGACACCACCTGGGGACCTTGGGACCCCCGGAATCGAGGCGCATCAGCCGCGGGGGCGGCAGGCGCGGCGGGCTGGGCAAAGCACGAGGGCATCAGGACAAGCGCCACTGCGACGATAGTGGCTCCGAATTGGCAAATGGTTTTTTTCATACGATTGCGTTCTGACCGTGAACCGGGGATCATCCCGATCCCGGACAAAACATGATCTGTTCAGGACGCCAGTTCAGGAAACGCGGCTTGCAGGAATTTGCAGGCCCCGCGCCCTTGCATGGCGATCCGAATGACGTTTTGGTTTTGATATGACAATTGACTTGCGTTAAGCGTTGGACTGGAGTGAGGAGAATCGTATCGGTCCGGGACTCGCCCGTCAAACTGTTCCGGTAATGCAAAATTATTGGCGTGATGCCCGATGCCGAATCCGTATAACAAAACCATATGACCAATCTGAACCCTAGCCACGGGACTCGAATGCCTCCCCAATACGCGCTTTGTTTCACCCTCTTCACGTTCCTGGCATGCAGTCCGGTCGTTGACCTCGCCCAGACAAGTTCCACCGCGTCGCAACCGGCCTTTTCGGATTCCCCCAACGGCCGTCAGATGACGAGTCCTCAGCAACAGCAGCAACGCCGACCTCGAGGAGGCAGACGCTCCGAGGGTGTTTACCGATCGCAGGTCGTTCCCCATTGGTTCGCCGATAACACCCGGTTCTGGTATCGAAATGATCTGAGCGGCGGCGAGCCGGAGTTCATCGTTGTGGACGCCCAAAAAGGCACGCGCGACCGAGCCTTCAATCATGAGGCGGTGGCGCGGCAGATGGGCCGGGAGGGTGAGGCGCCGGGTTTGCCAGTCGAGGAACTCCAGTTCAGCCCGGACGGTTTGACGGTGACCTTATTGGGGCGATCCAACAGTTGGCTGCTCGATTTGAAGTCCGGAAAGTTGCAGCCGGCAACAGCCGAAAGCCCTGAAACAACGACCGATGGATTGCCGCCCGAAAGCCGGATTCGGCCTTCGACCCGCACCGGCGCCGAGACAGAGGTCACTTTTGACAATCGCCTTGACCGGGAGGTCCAGCTGTTCTGGCTGGACGATCAGGGCAGCCGCCAAAGTTACGGCCGAATCCCGCCTCACACCCGCAAGGCACAGCACACCTTCAGCGGCCATGTCTGGCTGGTCGCCGACGAAAAAGGCGAGGCTCTCGCCGCATTCGAGGCCGCCGATCGTCCCGATAACGCCGTGATTGACGGCACTCAGCCTAAACCCCGCGAACGACCGCCCCGGCGTGAACGCGAGTCCGATCGTAAACGCCCCGACCAATCCAATCCCTCCCCTGATGGCAAATGGAGGGCTTTCGTCAAAGACTCAAATGTTTTTCTTCGAACCGAAACCGGGGATGAAACTCGATTGAGCGAGGACGGCCGTGAGGGCCATGCCTACGGAGGCCTCGAGTGGTCGCCCGATTCGAAGACGCTGGTCGCCTGGCGAATTCAGCCCGGCGAGCGCAAGGAAGTCTACCTGATTCGTTCCTCGCCACGGGGCGGCGGTCGCGCCCAACTCGAGTCGCAGCCCTATGCGCTGCCCGGGGATCCATTCCCCAAACGTGAACTCAACATTTTTGACGTGGCCTCGCGCAGACAACTCAAGCCGGAAGTCGATCTCTTCGAACATGAGTGGGAGACTCCCCAGCTGCGATGGCGTCGCGGGGGAAAGACCTTTTCGTGGCAACAGGTCGACCGCGGCCATCAGCGATTTCGGCTGATGGAGGCCAATTGCGCGACCGGTCAAATCCGGAACATCATTGACGAGGCCAGCGATTCGTTCATCTGGACGGCGCACACCGAGAATCTGAATCTCACTTATGTCAACTGGCTCGAGAACTCCGAGGAAATCATCTACGCGTCTGAGCGCAGTGGATGGCGGCATTTGTATCTTATCGATGCCGCCGAAAGACGTGTCAAAAATCCGATCACGCAAGGCGAGTGGGTGGTGCGCGGCATCGATCGGATCGATGAACAGGCACGGCAGGTTTGGTTCCGGGCGAGTGGCAGGAATCCCGGGCAGGATCCTTATTTTATTCATTACTACCGCGTAAACTTTGACGGCACCGATCTCGTGGCGTTGACCGAGGGCAATGGCACGCACTCGATCGAGTTTTCGCCCGACCGCAGATTCTACATCGACACCTGGAGCCGGGTGGATCATCCGCCTGTCAACGAGTTGCGACGCGCTTCAGACGGCCGGAAAGTCTGCGACCTCGAGGAGGCGGACATCTCGGAATTGAAAGCCGGCGGCTGGGAGGCGCCCGAGGTGTTTGTGGTCAAAGGCCGCGACGGTAAAACCGACATTTGGGGGATCATCTGCAGGCCCCGCGCCTTGGATCCGAACAGGAAATACCCCGTGATCGAACAGATCTATGCCGGCCCCCAGAGTTCCTACGTGCCGAAGAGCTTTTCCGCAGCGCCCCGATTCGCTTCCTTGACCGAGGCGGGCTTTATCGTGGTGCAAGTGGACGGCATGGGAACGGCCAATCGCTCGAAGCGCTTTCATGATGTTTGTTGGAAGAACCTCAAAGACGCCGGATTCCCCGACCGCATTTTGTGGCATCAGGTCATCGCCGCAAAATATCCCTACTACGACATCAGCCGCGTTGGAATTTATGGGACGTCCGCCGGCGGACAGAATGCCGCGGGCGCCGTGCTGTTCCATCCCGAGTTCTACAAGGCGGCGGTTGCCAATTGCGGCTGCCACGACAACCGGATGGACAAGGCCTCCTGGAACGAGCAATGGATGGGATATCCCGTCGGCCCGCAATATGCGGAATCCTCGAACATCGAGAACGCCGCCAAATTGCAGGGCCACCTCTTCCTGGTTGTCGGGGAAGTGGACAAGAATGTTCCCCCGGAATCCACCCTGCGTTTCGTGGACGCGTTGATCCGGGCCAACAAGGATTTCGACCTGTTGGTTGTGCCCAACGGCGGGCATGGTTCGGGCGGTGAATATTACCAAAGGCGGATGAGAGATTTCTTTGTCCGCCATTTGCTTTACTTTGACTCCGAGTTGCCTAAAATGCGGCCCCATGGGCACTGAATTTGACGATACGGAGTTTGTGGATAGGGAGTTCCAGGCGGCCCAACGGAGAGCCCTGACGAGCGGCCCTTCGACGGGTTTGTTATCGAACCTTGCCCAGCCACCCTCCCGTGAAGAATTGGATAGCAAAGTCACGGAAGCCCAGCAGAAGCTGGTCGAGCTGAAGCGCCAGCAGGAAGAGTTGGAACGCGAGCGCGCCGCATTGGAAGAGGCCCGGCGGCGGCTGACCGAATTTCAAACGGGACGAACCGAAATCCAGCAGCATCTCACCCGGGGCATCGGCCTCCTTCAGGAGGCCGAATTCGTGGCCCGGCGCGATGCCGAGCAAATGTCCAAAACCCTTCAGGGCTTGCGCGAATCCCTGACCAAAGTGGAAGGCATCCGCGAGGAAACCTGGACCCGCGACACTTATCCGGCCGAGCTGACCCGGGCGCTGACCACCATCGAGAATGCGCGCATGGAATGGAACTCGGCCCGGCTCAAGTGGCCCCGGCTTTCGGGCTCGGAGGCAGAGGCAACCGACGCAGCCGGTTCGGCGGGCGGCGGGGG
>ENA-UOWG01000431-UOWG01000431.1-activated-sludge-metagenome-genome-assembly--contig:-NODE-431-length-56112-cov-7.110138_pt1 | contig 56112 bp, 48 predicted proteins | sample MGYA00238147_ERZ761563 | MGnify/ENA primary metagenome ERZ761563 (study PRJEB28884, sample SAMN05720216) | anaerobic digester metagenome | isolation source: active sludge of municipal...
CATGTGTTCCTCCTGTAACTATTATACCTGTCCAAATATTAACTGGGGCACGCCACACATGTTTATTACGTTATTCGGAATAGAGCTTATATCGGAGAACGAATTTATAACAAGCGATCATATAAACGATATAGACGGGGAGAATGTAATGCTTTGCCGAATCCCAAAGTGGATTGGGTGATTTGTGAAAACGCACATGATCCTATCATAGATAGAGAATTGTTTAATCGTGTTCAAGGAATGCTAAAACACAAGAAATTTAGCGAAGGCCGTTCATATCATTTTCCACACCTGTTGTCAGGTCTGATTGAGTGTGAAAACTGTGGCAATAAATTCAGCGGTTGGACCAAGCAGGGGAATGACCACACTTATCGTTATTATACCTGTGCTGGATATATGCGAAGCGGTAAGTCAGTTTGTCGAAGTGTCCATGTGCTGGCGGATGAGATGGAAAACCTTGCTGTGTCTTCTATCCATCAACTGATAGCCGATCCGCAGTTAAGAAAAGATATTCGACCAATACTTAAGGCGGCGATGACTGAGGAGTTTGGTCCTGGAGCAAAAGCGAAAGAGGGCAATCTCCTCATGCAACTGGGTTCTCTGGGTAAACAGATTCATAATCTTATTGAAGCGCTGAAAACTGGTGGACAGTCCGCGACTTTGATGATGGAGCTTTCCCGATTAGAAGAGGCTAAGCGAAAGGTTGAAGTGGAACTGGGCGAAATGAAGGCAAATGGATCATCAGTTATCGATCTGGATGAAATGACCGACGAGGCTATGGGCTTCATGGACGACTTCGACGATCTTTGGAAAAGGTGTGCAACTAATACAGAGAAGAAAGAATTTCTGAAGACATTCATTCATAAGGTGACAGTCAAGCATGGCCCCGAGAGTATTGAGGCCACCTACCATCTCTACAAACTTCCGTATGCCCCTATAAATAGACCTGCCCGTGACGCCATGTTCGGCATCCCGGGCAATTCATCGCTTAAGTCTATTGCGGGGGTAGGATTTGAACCTACGACCTCGAGGTTATGAGCCTCGCGAGCTACCAGGCTGCTCCACCCCGCACGAGAATCATATCAGTTTCACGATGCAAAAATCAAACCTAAAATTTGGGCTTATCGACAGGTACCAAATTAGGTACCTCCGAATTGTCACAGAGGGCATCTTTGACAACAAATTTCCGTTTTTCAATCGCTGCGGGTTTTATGTCGGAAAAAGTCGTGTCCAGCATCTCGGCAGCCTGCATTAAATAGCCGGGAGTCAGGTGCGCATAGCGTTGTGTCATGCGATAATCTTTGTGCCGCAGGAGTGCTTGGACGATTTGTAGGTTCCCCGTTTTCATGGCTAAGTAGCTGGCGTACGTGTGCCTGAGGTCATGGAAGTGGAGCTTCGGTAACTTTGCATCTGTCTTGGCTTTTTCCCAAAGGTTTTCAAAGTTCTTGAAGTTGAAAAGAGATTGTTCCTGCTTTTCGAGTTGTTCAACTTGCTCTGATAGGGCTGGGGATAGAATCCCTGGGATTGGGACCGAGCCCGGCTCATCGTTTTTACCTTCCCTAATAAAGAGCGTCCGGCTGGATAAATTGACGTCTGCCTTCTTTAGCTTTTTGAGTTCGGATTTCCGGATGCCTGTAAAAACTGCTGTCATAATAATGGGCCTAATTCGTGAATCGGCTACATCAACTAGTTTCTTGACCTCGTCGGGTTGAAGGAAATAGGTTCTCCAAAACTTCCGTTCGTTTTCCAGTTTGACTTTCTTTCCGCTGGCAGGATTCTCTCCCTTGAATATCCCTATTTCCGAAGCCCAATTAAAAACCCGTCGGAGCACCCTTTGGTAATGGTTTACACTGACGGGGGTCATCCTCTGTGATAGGAATTCTCTGAATCTTTGTACGTCCGGAGGGTTTATCTCGTTTAGGAGCTTTCCCTTATAGAACTGGATAGCCCCAGTGATGTAAATTTGAATTTTATTGCCCGACTTCTTATAGCAGGCGTATTCAGTCATGAAGCGGTTGGCTATTTCTTCGAAGGAGATGCGCTTGAGGCCTCTTTCAGGGAATAGCTTGCCCTCGGCCAACTGGGTTTTCAGCTTGGCTTCGACCTCTTCGGCCAAACGCTTGCTTCCGACGATAATGCGTTTATATCGCTTGTATTGGAAGTTGACGATGACCTTATACTTCCGCTTTTGAGCGTCTATCAGTTTTACTGACATACCACTTTAACCCCTCCGATGAGATGCTGCCCTATGTTATCAGGTTGCACTCTGCTCTTGGCAAGCCAATCTTCGATTATGATTTTTTCAAACCGAAGGAGCCTGCCCACTTTGATGTACGGTATTTTCTTCAAATGAACCCACAGGTAGAGCGTGCTGACGGGCACGTTCACCCACGTTGAGAGTTCATTGACGGTCAAGAATGTCGTATTACTCATGGTTAATCACCCCCTTATGGAGAATAAAACTGGTGTTTCGTCGACGGTAGAATGCCTATATATGAGTTTAGAGTTTCCAAAGCCAAAATCCTTGCCCAGTAGGGTTTCTCTCGTCGTAGAGCCTCTGAGTGCGTTCCATGCATAATGTAGTTGGAGTTCACCGTTTCTTGTGCGTTGGGGAGATGTCTTACTTAACGGGTCCATGGGGCACCTCCTCGAACCGGTAATATCGTGGGATGAATAATAATTCTGTTTCCCCGAGAGGTCCAAGCCGGTTCTTGGCAGACCTGACGGTAACGATAGTCCCCGATGGACGGGCATGTTGGGCTCTCTTTGTGTTGTTGAGTATGTGCAGCGGGTTCTCTTCTGCCTGCTTCCGACGTAAAAAGGCTATTGCGTCGGCCACGAAGGGCAATCGGGTCGAATATGCAAGGCTGGACATTGAGGTGCTATCGTAGGTCCCCTTGGGCATCTGCGAGATTCCCAGCACGGCTACGTTCTCCTGGGCGATAACGGAAAGGGAGCCAACGAAGGAGTCAACTACCTGTTGCATGTTGAGGGCATCAAAGACAAAGTTCTGAATTGAATCGACAATCAACAGCCTCTGTGGTTGCCGAAGGAAATCAAAGGCACTCAATATTAGGTCTTGAACGTGTGGAAAACATGGGGCTACGTCGGACAAGTCAAGGAATATGATGCGGTCTCCAATTCCTCGAAGGGTTGAAAGGGCTGAGCTTATCTGAGGGTGTGCTTCGGGAGGTGTTTTGTGGAGCGCTGCATTTAGGTCTTGGATGCCTACGTTCGCGAGAGCGACGAGCATCCGCTGAATCAACATGGGGATGCTGAGTTCACTTGTAACGAAAACGCAGGAAAGGTCCGGGGATGTGGTCAGGCTATTGACGGCAATATTGGAAACCAGGCTTGTCTTGCCGGAGCCAGGTTCTCCACTCAGGACGACAAGCCCCCGTTGAACAATTGGGATTAAATTATCCAGCGAGGGCAGTCCGCTTTTGATTTGCTCAAGCTGTTCGTGCTTGGAGACGTTCTTCAGTAGGTCAGAGAGCGTTTGGAAATGAAGCATAACATCATCGACGGAGGGATGAAGGCAACATGCCCCCAGTAATAGGAAGGACGATAAACATATAAACTTTAGATACGAGAGTCGCATCACATGACACTCCTTGCGAATCATTAACAACCCGAGTCAAAAAGTCTTGGCAGTTTAAATCTTTTTCGCAATATATCGAGCCCTTTAGCGAGAATGGCTTTAAAAGTTCTGTCGGGGAATGCTCTTCTCAACGCACATCTCGTCATTTCTCTATCGATGAATTTCTTGTAATGTTCTCCGACGCGGAGCGCATCCGCCGCCGGCCACGGTTTAATACGGCGCATTCCCGGAAGCCTCATTTTCCTGAGCACATACATGCGACGTCGAGTGGCGCCGGCAGACCTGCCCCGTAGTTGTGATTTGGCTTCTGCCACTGCATTTTTAATTACAGCGTCATTTTTGAGTGCGGCCAGAATAATTACATCTTCGTGGGGTATCCATATTTCATCGTTTGATTCCGACTTCCTGGGCCGTGGAGTTATAATTCCTTCCCTTCTCTTTAGCGTGTAAGCCCTTTTCGTTATTGCCGCATATGTTTTGCCTGGGAATTGCCGGCACAAATCCTCTTTACTGGTGCGGTCCCGTCGATGTATGCATACTGCTTTCACCACTTTTGCATCTTCTTCGGCTGTCCAGTTGCTCATGGCACACCTCCTTTATTGTTGTAAGACTTCCAAAACAAACGATTCCGTTAAAGGCTTTTGATAAATTGAAAGTGTATGAAGATGACCAAGGCACTCTCTTGGGACATTGCCAGCGATATCAGCTATGGCTTCTAATCCGGAGTTACTACCGACCTGTATATTTTCTGCTTTGCAGATTGAGGCGAGCCATGTAACGATTTCTGTGCGGGTTGGTGGTTTAGTCTTTACGACGGTAACGCGTTGCTTGAAAGCGTCATCAATTTTGTCATAGGCACCTGTTGGGACGGTGAACATCATCAGTCTGCCATTGGATTTCCAGGACTTCTTTTCGAGTTCACATAGGAACATGTCCCGTATCCGGATTTCTGCTCTCGAAAACTCGTCGAATATGGTAATCCGGGATTCGTTTAAAATCTTTTTGTAGGATTCAAATTCCTGCATTTGGGTACAGTCTCCAAAGGAGTAGTCATAGGGACTGCCCCATATAAATACTGGGTTCCCCTGAAAGTGCATACACCAATCACATTTCCCACAAGGTTCTGGGATGTTAGGAGGTCGGTTCTGACACAAGAGGGCTTTTGCCATTAGTTTTGCCAAAGTAGATTTGGCAGTGCCGGGTAGTCCCGTGAATAAGATTCCTGATGGGAGGGAGCCATTGGTGACGAATCGTTGTAATAACTCCGATATCGGCTTCAGCCCAACGATGTCTTTAAATTGTTGCAGCTGATATTTAATTCGCAGGTCTATTGTCATTGGAGTCAATCTCCGGGAAAAATGTTTTGGCTAAACGAACTAGCTTTTCGGTGTTCAATTTATAGAACGTGCGAAATGCATATCGCCTATTGCCGTTGATTGTTAGGGGTAACCGCCAGCGTTTTGAGTCGATTATGGCGTCATGCTTTTTCAAATAACGGCTGAGTCGGTCGCGTGTGTATTTTGTCAATTCGCCGCCAAGCGAACGCACTTCCAATAGGAGCGTCTCTGGCCGGAAAAAACCATCCCTGTCTCCGGCGGGATTTTCGGCAATGAAGTCGATTAGGCGCTGAGCTACAATGCCTTCCGCATCTTCAAGCGATTCATATGCATGGAATTTATGGATATGCTCCATGGTCATTGAAAGCACAGTGTCCGTTAACCGAAGATTTGGAAATTCCTCGTCAACGGTCATGGAAATGCTTAGTAATGGGGACCAAAGGTCTATGAGGCGACTCTGGGGGATGCCTAACATTATGGGGAAGTCCAACGTGGTATATTTCCCTAGTATTCGAGGGCCTGCCTTGTCACACCAATCCCTTATTGACGGTTTTAGTTCTGCGTTTTCCTGGGATACGGCTCTCTCCGAAAATCGGATATGCCCCCGTGGACTTCTGAGTGTTGACAGCATAATGCAGCGTGATTCCAACCCCTTGTCTTTGGGGCCATCGCTGTGGGCAATAATTTTGGGGCCATAGACGTTGTAACTGATTGTAGAATCACCGTGGTCTGCAATAATGATGACACCACCTCTTTTGTATCCGACACGCAAAAGGCGTCTCATTGGTGGGGCGTCTAGATAGTCGCCTTCATCGATGAGTGCTGTAGGACGTTTTGAGTTGAGTTCACGGCGGAGGGCGGCCCATGTAACTTCGCTTACTTTTAATGGCTTGTCGACAAGGCAGGAAAGCAAATCGAGCAGGGTTGTCTTTCCTGAGCCTACCGGACCGCAAAACCACAAGTAAGGGAGGGATTCAAATATATCCCAACAATAGGTGAGGACTACATATACTCCGACGAGTGGATATAACTCGTCTTTTTCGAGAAAAATGTAGCGTTTTATGACTTCCAGCAATTTGGCGAACCACATTTTATGTTACCCCCTTTATGTTTTCAGAATCGGTGCATCACTGCACAATTGAAGTGTTTGGTGTCTGGTCCCATATTTGACCGCACAACATACGGCCTCCGTTAGCGTGCCCGCCGTTTTGTTTCGCAGTTGGGTCGCTCTTTTCTGGGTTATTTCGAATATGCCCCCACTGTTTAAAAAAGAAGGGAACATTGGCTTTTTGACATTGAGCCTGGATATCCAAAACCCATGCCGGATTCATCGGACGGGCATGTGGCCCACTTTCACCGCCCACGATAATCTGATGAATCCCTTTTAGGACTGCGGGGGATAGTGAAACTGGTCCCAACAACGGCTCCATGGAGAGGAATCGCACACGTGCGGGGATATTTTGCAGTAGGGCGACTCTGTGTAGGTTGTCCTGATTCTCGACTGTAACGCCGAGCCAGACATTATTTAAGGGCCAATCTTTTGGCAAACACGAAGCGATTCTTTCTGGGCGTTTCGTTAGAATCTGGAATGTATGTCGGGAACATTGCCGTATTACGTTCCATGCCTCATCACGCCATTGGTCGGCATCCTTGTGGAACCAGTCTGACCAGGAACAAGTAAATATTTTTCTTGGAGAACGCCAACTGAGCGGTTTCGTAAATGCCTTGCTTCTTACTACCTTGGTGGGGTCCTGCCCATAGCGTTTCTTTGCAGTATGCATATAACAATTGAGGCATCCTGCCGAAACTTTGTTGCAACCTTGCCATGGGTTATATGTCGCGTCCGTCCACGAGATTTTCGTTTTATCACTCATTTGAGCACCTCCGGGTTTTTGGTTGAAGGGAAAATATTTTTTCCTTCTGCTCAAAGGGTATACCGAAAAGTTCCATTTGAAAATGGAAGATACTGCGGGGTAGGTGATACCCCGTTGCGTAGAATTGGTTGGATTTTTATTTATTGCGTGTTTTTAGAGTTGCAGCATCCCGTTTTATGGGATGATGTGTTAATGAGACGCGGCTTTTGTCCTGTTGTAGCGGATTACAATGGCTTTTGTTGAGATAGGAGAGGTCCAAAACGTGGAATAAAGCAAATGAAAATACTCGTTTAGGATTCGACACGCACCATGCGTTGTGTAGCCATGTTTTTTAAGGAAAGACACACCTTCATAAATGGCTTTATTCCAAAAAGGGAGTTTGTGTAGAGTAGTTTCTTTTACAATTGTAGGGTCATTGCCGCCAGCGCTAATGGATTTAGCAGTTAGCTTTGGTTTTCCTTCAACAACACGTGCGCCGAGAACTTCTTTTACGATGCTCCATTGGTTCGGATTTGATTTCCATGTTTTCCAAAAAGCTGATAGTTGGTTTAACCATTCGGGATACCACGCTTCATCCATTTGATTTCTAATCTTCTCTTTGAGTGCCTTTTCTAAAGGAGAACCTTCTTCTGTTAAAAGTGTGGCGGCTGCCTTGTATTTGTTTACAACTAAAATGTTCTGCGCTTCTTGAAAACGTCGCAGAAGAATCTCGCGCACATAACGGTAAATGGTTGCTTCGTAAGCCCATTGGGCACTTTTTATATGCGCGAACAAAATTTCAGGAGATTTGATTTTGTGATTTATAAGGTCGTTAGTTAATATACGCCATTTGGATTCGAATCTTTTAGTAAATCGGGGAGACGTCCGAACCATTGCACGATATGAACACGAAAAAATTGCGATACTCGTTGTTTGCTCCCCCGAAAGATGTAGTTTCCAAAGGTTGTTTGCCATTTCCCTTACCTCGGGCGGGTATTTTTTCTCGCAGGCCATCAATTTATTGGAAGGACGGTATTTCCTTAAGTTCATAGCGACAATATTCTATATAATGTTTGTGATTATATGAATACGGGAGGATAGATAACATGCCAAAAATTATGCCGAAAGATATTGTTGATGAAGTAAAAGATGTATTGTCGGGGATTCAATTAAAATATTCAGAGCAGTATCCTTATGTAACTGCGTATCAAATATTTAACGGACTTTCGAAGCAACGACGGAAACAGCTTTTGGATGAACGGGGAGACGGCCGTGGAAAAGGTTCGGGCATTTGTTATTCTGCTGATGGTGTGGTTGCGAAGGCAGCCATGTTGGCAAGAGATACAGGTAGTGCTGAGGTCGCCTATTTAAACACTTCAAAGATTAAACTTATTTGTGCAGAAACAGATAATGAAATTGCACCGGGGAATGCGATTGTCGGGCTTTATAGACTCAAAAAATAAATTGCATTAGTAGCCCTCTATAAATTTCAAATCCGTATTGCTTGCGGAAAAAGCTGATACCCAACCAATGCCACCCCATTGTTTTGCAACCCCATTTGTATATTTGTCAATGGCCCCCGAAAGAGCCAGGTCTGATACGGCATAACATGTCGGGAAATTACACGACCCCGACGTGTCTGATGCGATAACAATCCAGTAGGATGTGCCTGGCGAAACGCTAACTGCGGGAGAGAATACCGCTTGAGACCAATCCTCTGATATCTTGGTAATTTGAGCCGAAGCCATTGCTGTGCCAGCAGGGTCCCCTCCTGAATCTTGTCTGATTTCAATCGTTTGAGAAACGTCAAGGCCCGGAGAAAGGCGGACTACTCTAAGTGAGTTATTTGATGGCTTGAATGATTGGGCAAAAACTCTTCCTCCAACATCGACTAATCTGTTGGCTTCAAGGAGTTGTTGGTCAACGCGATACAAGGTTATATTCCCGACGGATACTGTTCCCGTTGAATTTAAAAGTTGCGTTTTATAACCATTCATGTAACCGCTTTTGCTGGCGGTAAGTTTGATTTCTCCTAACGGTACATTCGATATTAAAAAATCCCCGTCTGTCCCCGACGTTCCTGACAAGCTGGAATAACTAATTGTTGTGCTGGCAAGCGGATTACCGTCGGGGTCAACTATTTTTCCTGAAACAGAACCTATCCCAACTATGGTTTGCCCACTTGTCCCCGTGTCGCCCTTGTCTCCCTTAAGACCGAGTTTTTTGCCCATGTCCTTACAGCCCACAACAATAACAATACATAGCCCAAGCAGTATCAATGAGATTCCTATGCCTCGATGGTCAGCGCGATTATTGGAAAATTGAAACATAATATTGTCCTCCAAAATATCCGCCACAAATAAAAAGGGGCGGACGAATCAACCCATGCCATCGAAAATAACATGAGCGACCGCCGCCCCCATAGCCTTTCGGCTACAGCTGGCAGCTTCACTCCGCATTTTCGATGTGCACCCCGCCTTAGACGGGTAGCTCACTTTGTCCTAAAACAAAGTTACGGGTTCAGCCAAAATAATTTGGTTTATGTTGTTACTTCAAATCGATGTAGTTCACCTCCAAAATTTGGTTGTTTTGATTATACCAAAGTGTTGGATTGGAGGGCGCACGAAATCTTTGAGAATGCGAGCAATAGATTTGTCTGCTATTTACCGTCTATCTTGCAGGGGAGAGAATTCGTACATGTCCCACCGATGTTGGAGGTCTGTCCATAGTTGGGGGTGTGTCCTCAATGCATGGCCCAAGGCGTAGGCATTTTCAAGGGAGATGGAACGTGTTCGACTGATGAGCCCTTTAATCTGGTATCCGGAAATCCCGCAGTGACGGGCGAACTCGGTAGGGGTGAACTTTTTGGGGAGTATGAACTCATCCAACAATACGGTGCCGGGATGGCGAGGCGTGCCACGGAGAAAGCGGACGTACTTCTTTATGCCAAAGACAGAGCAACGTCCCATGCCCGCTGTTTCAAATCTGCGCCGGAGCCGAAGAGGATGGACTTGGCCCGTGCATCAAAATTGCCTTCTCCGGATTTGGTTCTGATTGGCTTAAGGTAATCCGCGTATTCAATAACGCTGTTCAGCGCCCCCCATGCCGTACCTCGGGCACTGGGCATGTTGGCTCCCTTACCCTCCTCGAAAAGCCTGCTGACTTCTTCCATGATTTTCTTGGCCCGCGTTGTTGCCTTTTCTGTGTCCGACGGAATAAGCCCTACATTCTTGAGGTAATTGCTGAAAGATTCCTTGGTCATTTGGATGGAAGCAAGACGTTTGGCTGCCTCTTCGAATATTCCGAACTGGGCATGGATAATACTTAATTGCTGACGGACTTCGTCGACGCGTAATCCGATGGTGGGCGTGTGCCGCAGGGATGCTCTAACGTCACTGCTATTGATGGCTACGTTGAGGGTATTCTGGCATACGACCCGTATTGGGGTGAACATTACAGTTGCTGACCCAAAGCCGTCGTGCCGATTGGTAAGCAGAAGGTATTTCTCCGTTATGTCATCTCCCAATACTCGGATGATACCGGGGAGCTTGGCCAATATCCACACACACTCTCCCTGTCCCAGACTACCTGCTGTATGGTAGACAGCTTCCTTAACACCCACGACGGCATCGAAGAATAAAAATGCCGATTTATTTTGTAATGGGTGATATACTTTGCCGACGACGCCCAAAACCTGTTTCGTGTCCTCCCTGACGGTGGCGTAAGCCTTGGTGACTTTCGTCTGGTCTTCGAGGAAGAGGGGTTTCTTGGAAACAGCCCAATCCAAGCCTGCTGCTGTAATGGCTTCAGCGGACGTGGCAGCGTTTTCCAACCGCTGGCCCTGTCCGTGCCAAGGTTTCTCACCGACGTACATCATGGAATTGATATTTGCTGGCATGTTTTGTCCTCTGCTATGGATATACGCAATGGACATCAAATATTTGACATGCGCGATGGCTCGTCGGAGGTGGCAACCCCTTCGTTGTTTTATCATGATAAACTAAAGTAGTGGTTTCAATTATCATCTCATCCGATTTTGCATTTCCCATTGTAGTGCCCGATATTGTTTTCCAGCCTGCGAAGCGTAGCACCACAATAGCGGCATTTGTATTCCCACAATGATTCCTCTGCTTTTACCAGTTCTTCGATTGTCCTGGGAGTGAAATCCCATACGTCGACACCAACGTTGATAATCCAGCCGAGACGCAACCACTTTTCATGGATATGCCCGCATAAGAGCTTTCGGTACGTCTTCATTGGTCTGTGCTGGAGCAGCCAGCCATTCAGTTCAAGCTTCTCGTAAACTTCGCTGAAGCCGCATTCGAGCATGTGTTGAGGTTTCCGGTCGTGACTACCCCGAACGAGGATTTTTCTGGCTCCGTTAAGTTGGCGAAGGATTGCGGTCCATTCGGAAACTCTTCCAAAAGCGAAATCGCCCAAATGACAAACCGTATCCCTGAGTCCAACAACGGCATTCCATCGCGCAATCATTTCCCGGTTCATTTCTTCAACTGAACGGAAAGGACGTGAGCAATATTTAATTATGTTCGCGTGATTAAAGTGTGTGTCACTCGTGAAAAAAGTCTTTTCCATGATTGTCCCTAATCCACGCGGAAATTAGTAATTCCATTTTTGGACCTATATTTGAGATGCTATACGCATGTTGTGCGGCCCGTTTCGGGGTGTAATTTAGCGGTGCCATAAGTCACTGTAACCTTTTAGCCCATTCATGCGTCTAACCTTGCGTGAAAAAAGTCATTTTTATGTTCGTTATAGTCGTTATAGCTATTTCGCCATTTTGGCCCTATAGCCAAGATTGGGGATATGCCCCCAGCTTGGGAGCCTGCTCCCTGGGATTGATTCTATTGGTTCTTCGAATTTGTCGGGCTATCTAACACTTCATTAGTGGCAACCGCAGATATCGTCCACCGTTTCAATCCGGACGCGACCCTTCCCGTAAATCCTTTCCAGAAAAGCAAAGAGATTCCTGCCCGCCTCTGTTAAGTCATCAAATGAAAGGCGGAATGGCAGCCATGTTCCCATGATGAGCCACTGCTCAATGCTCCCAATGTGGAGGGCGGCATCCATCGGTTCAAATGCTTCATCCGCGTGATAGGCGTTGTCTACGAGTGGCCATAAAGGTCTTAGGCAACACCGGCTGTCGTCGCATCCCGGACGTTTGACTAATACGTCGGTAGTTTCCACCAAAAAGTAAAAGTCCATGCGACCTTCCCTGGCCTCGATGAAGTCAGTAGGGACACTAAAAAGCGGAGAGAAATCCATCATTGGGAAACCGCCCATTGTGCACTTGTGATTAATTCTACCATGGCCAAAATTTTGACCGATTCATGGTGGATGCTGTTTTAAGAGTCTAGGAGGCTTATAGAGAGCCTCTGATTGCTTCAAAAGCCAAAATCCTTGCCCTGTTCGGGTTAGCTCGTCGTAGGGCCTCTGGTTGTGTTAGGTGTTAAGAGGTCGTCGGAAGGTTGTTCTTCCTCGCTACCCTGTGGGCCTCGGTGTGGAGATTTCTTCATGTGGTTTGACGCAGGAGAGAGCATGGTTGAGGTGTCCGGGTTGAATGTATCCCCAAGATTAAAAAGCTTGAGTTCTGTCGGCAGGACTATGGGGCGCTTGTCTTCATGCACGGCAGCATACCATCCATCGGCAAAGGAAATGAGCAGCAGGAGTGGGGTTTCTGAGTGAGCGTAGTCCCTGTTTTGGATTACATACGCGCCGTCGTGGGCCACTATAGATTGTCCTTCCGACTCGCTTAATGGCAATCCACCCCGGGCAACAAGGTAGAGGGAACGGACGGCGGAGTCCATGGCCACAAGTTCGGGATTGACGACGAATGCTTGATTTCTGTTGCGGACCATCCAGGCGTTATCGTTAGGGATGTAGAATGGCTTCCCCGGCAAACCGACTTTGCCGAGGTCATGCAAAAGTCCGCAGAGGACAATGGATTCGTCGGGTATTTGCGGGGCAAGCAGGGCTTTAACTTGAAGGGCTGTTTCAGCGACACCGACGGAATGAGCTATTAAACCATAGGTCACATTGTTGTGAAAACGGGTAGAAGCGGGCGATGTGAGCCAAGCGGTTTCCTCCTCGATGAACCGAAAGAATCTCTCTGCCTCTTTCTTCCGTTCGATGATAAGTTCCTTCAATGCTTGGTATCGTTTCAGGATGTCGCGTATGTTGATTGAGTTTCTCATTGTTAGCCCCTCCACTCTTTTCTACAAGCATCAAAATAAGCGCACCCGTCGGGTGTACAGGTGAAGTTGTACGGATTTGGAACGAACCTCTGCTTTTCTGTCGCTTCTGAAATCATCTCTGTCACGCCGAAAAGGAGTCGTATAAAACCCTTGAGCTGTGCCGCGGTAATCTCTATCGGGAAGGAAAGCATCTTGGGCACTTTGTTGCGGATTAAAAAGTCTACACGGAGGCCGGAGGGCGGGCTTCCTGTGACGGCTTCATAGGCCAAAAAATAGCCCATCATTTGCGGTTTGATTTCCCTATCAATTCTATCGGCGGTGGGAGTCTGCCCGCCGGTCTTGTGGTCGATGAGGACTCCGTTTGTATCCACCAAGTCGATGATGCCTCGAAGCGGGATGGGCAAACCTTGCAAATGGATTTCAAAATCTTCTTCGACCATGAAAGGTTGGATTGTCGGGGCTACAGTTTCGTGATAGCTCTTGATGAGGGCAAGGGCAGACTGTTTCATTTGACCGGATTCGGCGGGTCCCTTCCAACGGGTAGCGGGAACCAGCTCGTCGAAGGTTTTGGAGAGGAATGATAGAACTCTATCGACGGGCAGGTCGTGATGGGACTTTATCTTTTGCCCAAAGTTAAACTCCAAAGCTGAATGAACTGCTTTCCCCAAGGTCATAACTCCCGTCGGCGGAGAGGACATCTTGCGGACGTAGCGGTAGTAAAATTGTCTTGGACAACGAAGGAATGAATGAATCTGAGAAATGGAAACATACCGAGGCAGTTCTTTCGGACGCGTTTCAACTGCGGTAGGTTTTTGTTCAAGTGTGAGAGTGTTCATAAATGATTCGCTCCTCTAACGACTCCCAGCAAGGTGCAGGGCGGGATTTGAACCCACGCGCTTAAAGATTTTCTGTTATCTGCTGGCATGGAGAAACGGAATGGAACCATTATTTACCGTCCTCTTTCATGGAATGAAACTTGGAGCTTGCCGAAAGAATCACGTGGTCAAGGACCTCGATGCCCAATAGCTCTCCTGCCTTGCTTAATCGACGGTTCAGGGTAATGTCTTCCTCGCTTGGGGTGACATCGCCACTGGGGTGATTATGGGAAAGGATAACTGCATTGGCATTGGCGAGTATGGCCCCCTTAAAGATTTCCCGAGGATGGACAAGGCTGGCGCTGAGCGTGCCCTGCGAGACCAGCTCATAGCCGATGACCCTGTTGCGGGTGTCCAGATAGATGACGTAGAAAACTTCCCTGTCCAGAGGGGCTATTTCACTGTGGAGAAGGTCGGAAACATCCTGAGGAATCCGGATTTGTTTGGGTGGAGTAGCGATGGCGGTATCACGGCAAACGAGGTGAACCTGGAAACGAGGCGGCTTGCTTACAGGCACATGTGTAGGCTCCACCGGGGAATTAGGCGGCTGAGGGAGCGTGGACTTGGGCTTCATTGGGCCTTTCATGTTGTTCTGATTCCTCCTGCAATTCTGTGGCGAACCAACGGCGTTTTCCATTGGATGATGCTATGCGGGTTGAGTGGCTTTCTACGAAGCAATCATCTCTCGGTTTCTCCGGACGCCAACGGACGATGCGGGCTTGGGTAATGAGTCCGTTCTTGTTCCATTCGTAGCCCTGCACTTCGAGGACACGACCAAGGACATCGGGTTTAAGCATAACGCCGTCTTCTCCGTCGGGGACGGATATTTCGCATCTCGTGTGGTAAGGTAATGAAGTGCAGTGGGCGATGACCACTTGTTTGCCGGAAGGTTCATAGGCGGAGATTTCGAGCGAGCCGACAAGTTTACGGAATGCCCCTTTCTCTCTACCAGGGGCCCAGCCGCTGACAAACCCGTCATAGGTCACTTGGCGCTTGGCTTTTCTCCAAAAGGGAGGACGGCCCTCGCCTGTATACGGGGCGCGGAGGTCTTTGAGCATGACGCCCTCGCCGCCATCCTCGATATGGGAGAGAAAGAAATCCTTTTTGTCCTCGTAGATTAAATCCTCAAGGCGAATGTAATTTCCGAATGAGTGTGAACGGAATAGGTCGGATAGGATGGCTCGGCGCTCGGAGAAGGGCTTGAGGCGGAGGTCTTCTCCTCGAAGGAAAAGGATGTCAAAGACAATCAGGGAGAGCCAACTATGTTTGGATTGAATCTGGCATGCTTTCTCCGGGGAACAAATGGTTAGGGCGGTGGCTACCTGCAAGGGGCTGCCTGTGATGGTGGAGCCGGTATCGACTTCCCGGACGAAGGAATACAATTCACCGTCGAGGACAGTTCCCTCCAAGACCGGAATGCGACGGTCACGGATGTGAGGGAAGTTATCCTGCAACTCGTGATAGCGAAAATGCACATCTGATTTCCGACGGCTAGTCATTCGGTTGGAGTTGGCGGGGCCGTCTCCCATGTGGAGGAGGCAACGCACGCCGTCCCATTTGATACCGCAAGGCCAGAGAGGCGATGCCCATATCCCCTCTTGCTCCTCTTCGGGCAAGTCTGATAATGACGATGCCTTCATTGGGGCAAGAGAGGATGGCATGGGCTGGCCTGGGAACTGTCTTTCCCAAAGGTAGTTGCGGAGAAAATCTTCCAACTGCTCCTTGGTCTTATGCCCGTTGGGGCTCAGGCCAAGGCTTTTAATTTTATCGAGTAAGGTTTTAATTGTATGCATGCGTTCCGCCTGATAGGAGATACGGATTCGGCGGGCTCGATTCCGACGATGGGAAAAATTACGGTGGGTGCGTAGGCGGATAGTAGTTGTTTCTTTATCTATCAAAAGCCTATTTTTAAATCTCTGTACATATTTATAAACTCTGTACTATGTATAAATATAAAGACCCTACCACCCACCTGCCGACGGGCAACGTGGCCAAGGTCATGTTCTACCCCACCATGGCCATACCGACTACTATGCCAAGACTACTACCCACCATGGCTACTCCAAGACTACCACCTACCTGTCCCATGCCAGGAGTGGCGCGGGCAGAGGGGTACGCCAGGACTACTACATGTCTGTCGGAGGGAACTGCGAGGGAATTCTAATTCAAACGGGCCAACCGGGTTCTAAAAGCTCGTGACAACCCTAACAGCCCTATGCCCGGAAAGGCTATGGCTAATCCCAAACCACTGAGGATGCCCACTGCCCGACAAACAGCGTTCGCCCATTCGGGTTGAACCGGTTTTGGCTCATTTCGAATAAAGTAAAGCTTCCCGTCTTTTACCTGAAAGGTTCCCAGTTCCATTTAATTGTTGAACCCGACGGACTTTTTGTGCCCGTTCCATATCGCCATGGCTGAAGCGAAGTCCTCTTTGGACAATGTTATATCGTCGGATTCCGAGGAGCGTTCGGTGTTGAGTATCTTAGCGTAGTTAACAATCTCATTGATATGGGCGCAGGACAGCCCTTGCATCTGTTGAATCATCTTGGAAACGTCCACATCATCGGCAATCTTTATGCTTTCGGTAAATCTGTGAAACAGTTTGGCGCGGTGTTCATCATCCGGTAAAGGCATTTCCAGTTTTATATCGAACCGTCCCGGTCTGTTCCCAAGTGCTTTATCGAAAACGCTTATATCGTTTGTTGAGGCAATGATAATAAGGCCATCGTTGCAGGCGAAAGAGTCCAATTGATTTAACAACTCACCGAGCAATTCCTTGTGGAAAGTCGTTTCGCGCTCCTTTCCGCCGATTAAATCCAAGTCTTCTAGGCAAACGATTGTCGGGGGAGCAAGGAATCGAGCCAAATCAAATACTCTGGCAACGTTTGCGGGCCCGCCCATGTGTTGCGAACTGGCGATAACCAAGTTTGCGTCGGTTTCATTTGCCAGAACGATAGAGAGCATTGTTTTCCCAACGCCAGGGAGTCCGTAAAGCATCAATCCTCTCCGCATCTGGATGTTCCTGCGCTGGAAAAGTTCACGTTTCTTTATGAAATCTATGACGTTATGCTGAATTATTCTTTTGACAGCGTCGGAAAGAACCATATCCAGCCAGGTAAACTTCCTCATGTTGCGCAATGGTTTCCCGTTGCCCATCAGATGAAGCCCTTTGAATGATTTAATGGCTTCGTGGAGTCTCTGGGTAAACTTTACGGCGATATCTTTCCTCTTCCTTGGAATAAAAATCTGGAAGAACGGTTCATCAAAGCGATTGTATTGTTGCAAGTGTGACTTTAGAACGAGTCTGTCTCCAGGTTTCTGCTTGTCTTCAAGGAAAAGCAATCCCTGTGTTGGGGTGTTGGGAAAATTTGAGGTGTGTGGGTTTTCAAATGAATACCGGACTGTTTCAATAAGTGTATCGTCCAAACCATTGGTAAGGCGGATGGTTTCGTAGTGTGTTTCTAAGGCTTTTCCCAATCCCATTTCCGTTAGGTATAAGAACTCCTCGGGAATGTTGAATATCTCGCCTATTATGTTTGGGATTGGTTGTCTCAAAAACCTCTTTATCTTGTCCGTGACCGTCGGTGAGTGCTTTTTCTTCATGCAGTTAAATCCAAGTAGGGCTGCATTTCTGCCAAAAAGGAGAGGTTCTTCTCCGACGGGCGACTAACGGTTGAAAAGTCATTTTCGGGGAGCTTCTTACTGGCTTCTGCCCAGCTTTGCCCCCAGCCAACCTCAACTTGAAGGGGCAGCCATCCGGGGAATTGGAATTCTGTAGCATTGCGGATGTCTTTTTCGACCTGTTCTCTGTCGGCATCCTTATCGACTTGGAGAAGAATGCTGTCGTGCACAATGGCACAGGTAAGTTCAATTCCTTTGTTCGCCAACTGAGATAAATTCCAGATTGCTTTCTTCAAAATTGTAGCCGAGGCAGACTGTATCGGTGTGTTTACGGACATGCGATAGGCGGTGCGGTAATCTTTCACAAATTCTTTTGCCAAATCCCGCTTGTAGCCGAAGTAGGAAACGATACATTTGTGCTCTTTGGCGTATTGTCGTTGACGGGAAAGCCATTCCGTCACTTTGGGATAGGTTTCAAAATATTGGCGCATCAAGCTGGAAGCTTTTTCAATGGAAATGTTTAACTTGAAGGCAAGACTGTGGACGCTCATCCCGTAACACATGGCGTAGGAAAGCATCTTTCCAATTTCTCTCTGGTCCTTGGTGACTGCTTCTATGGGAATATCAAGCATTCTTGAAATAACGAGGGAATGGATATCCACGCCGTCCATGATTTGAGGGTACGCCGATGTTTCTTCAGCCAGGGAAAGTAGAATCCGCATCTCCTGTTGCTTGTAATCCAGATAGACAAAGGTTTTGCCATCGTCGGGAACGATGCAGTCACGGCCATCTACGGGGATTTGTTGAATATTGAAATTCTTTGTGTAAATTCTACCAGTCGGACATTTCCAGTGGACGAATTCTGTTTTGACTCGGTGGTTTAAAACGGAATCCCAAAAAGCGATAAGGTAACTCAATGTTGCCCGGAGACTTCGCCACTGGCTTATGGCAACTACGACGGGTTTGTCGGCATATTTGTCCAGGACATGAACGCTTACTGAGGGCTGTCCCGTAGGCGTTAGAAGAAGAGGGGTTAACTGCTGGTCTTCAAAGAGATACTGTCGGAGTTGTTCTGTGGATGAAAATTCAATGTTTGGTCCGGATAAAGCCTGTATTTGGTTTTTGACAGCATCAAGTTTTTGCTTGGCGTCTGCAATCGCATTGGCAAGCGCCCCCTCATCAACTCGTAAGCCAATTTGGGACAGCGGCTCAAGAATATTTGGAACAGCAGATTCTATCTCCCAATAGGGATGATTCGGGGTCAATCCGAATAATTCATAGAGGATTTTCTGGGGGCTTGTTTCATCGAACACATAATACAGATACGGATAGAAAAATGTGGATATTACTCAAAAGGTCCAATTTCTTTGCGCTTGGCAACCAGTCTGTCATGTTGTATAAATATTTGCGTGAATCATTTAATAACTGATATATGTTAAATTCAATACAATGTCCAAAGAAATCGCAAAAATAACAATTTTATGAGACTTCCAAATCTCCCCAGTTTATTAGACCGTAAAATCTATAAAACAGGCCAAACTCGTGGCGCAGATGATGATGACATTATCCAAAACAGGGTGGGGCGAAATAGTACTGTCTTAATACCGTACACATTCTGGGGAGCGCCTGTAACAATACCTCAGGGTGAAACAAAATTTGAAAATGGTTTTATTGTTCTAATTTCACCCGAAATATATTTTGCCAGAAGTGAAATTAACCAAGAATTACCCCGGCAAGGGCTAAAATTGGGCGAAAACGCACTTGTGTTCTATGAAACACGAGCACAATGGGTAAAAAACAACCCTTCTCGTCTTGATTGGAAACCCGCAAACAATAGAATTTCGCCGTTAGGAGGGAATTATGTTGCTCGTATACCAGCGACAACGGCAGACGAGGGTGGCAATAAAATAGTAGCTGGATTTGAAACCACGTCTATTAAAGGGGCCGGGATACAGGTATATGAATACGCAAGTAGTACAACGATTATGAGTTGCCGTATTCAACTTGAGACATTATTTTGGCTTTGTTATGACTCGGAAAAAGTTGTATCTGCAAATGGAATGAAAGTTACAGATGCAAAACTACGAAGATTGGAATTGTTAAAAAAGGCAGACGAAAGTAGTCTCCTGGACTATGACAAATTAATGCGCACGCGAGTTATAAACAGCAAACATAAAACAATCTGCCCATTGTGTTTGGAGGAATTATCTGGCAATGGTTTTTTTAATCGGATGCGACAGGCCAAGGGACGTGAAGTGGGCGATTTGACTATTACTGAAATAAATTTATTTCATATTAAAGAATTGCGGATGGGTGAATATAATCATCGTCCATACAACTTGGGATGGGGACATCACCATTGCAATGTCGTAACCAAAGATAGTGGGATTATGAAAACTTTATTATGGATGCAAGAAATATTGCGACGTAACAAAAAGGAAGGCTATATCTAAGCGCTGATTAGCGATAACTCCAATTCATTTGCCCGCTGTATTACTGTTCCCGAGTGAAGAGGTCTCCTTAGATGTTGGTGGTGGTTTCCTAAGTCCAGTTGTGATGCGATACACCTGACCCAAACGGGGTCAATTTCCATCGTTACAGAGAGACGTCCGATTTTAGTGGCTGCAAAAGCCGTGCTTCCAGACCCCCCAAAACAATCTAACACAATATCACCAGGATAAGTGGTTGCTTTAATCGCATGGTCGAGCAAATTAAGTGGTTTTTCAGCGGGATGTTTTGTCTTATACGGGCGAACTGACGGAAAATTCCAGACATCTGTGAATTCGATAGAAGAATCCACCTTAAAAGTTCGTATAGCGTCCCGATAAGGCGGCATATTTTTAACTTTCCCTGTTTTTAGAATAGCATCACAAATTTTTTCATATTGTTCCACGCTTGGAACATTGCGACCAGCTTCCCAATTAGCAACTGCACCGCCATGATTAACTTTTCCATAAGCTCCAATAACTTCTGCAAGTTGATAAGTTGTCATATTTGCTTTCAATCTCATCTCGCGCAACATGTTCCCAAAATAAGACTTAAACAAATTCCCCTCATAAGCCGGCTCGGCAAAGATTATTCTTTCTGTATGTGCATACCATTGGCGTAATGACTCTTTTTTCATTTTTTGTTTCCAACCATCAAAGCCAGGTTCATTCGGTTTTGTCCATGTTATTTGCGATAAAACATTAAAATCACGCGCAATCACTACTTCCAACCTTGCCGCCATTTCGGGGGCACAAAAGCAATATAGAGAGCCATTCGGTTTCAATACCCGATGCCATTCTTTAGCAAATTCTCCCATCCAAGCTAAGTAGTCTTTATCATGTTTAAATAGAGTGTCTCCAAAAACATTGTCTTTTTTTGTGGAGTGGTATGGAGGGTCGGTGAGTATTAATGAAATACAATGGCTTGGCAATAATTTCAGTAGTTTTAACGAATCACCTTCTGCAAGTAGTGCTTTCGGAGTGGCCACCCGCAGAGAAGAAGAAATTGCCCTTTTTATTGCATTAAAATCAGTTCTACGATTCATTGTTTAATGATACCAAAAATGTTCCTTTTGTTTCCAAGCGCATTTTATGTTGTTTATACAAATGTATATACGCATTATGCAAACAAAGGTTGTGTAATAGTCGTCACAACAATGCCTTGGATTTGAAAATCGTGCGACAGAATAATCGGCTTATATGATTTATTGCGAGAGCGCGGTTTTAAAATTACAGTATTCCCTGAACGGTGAAATTCTTTAACCGTTGCCTCATCATCAATGAGCGCAACAACTTTCTCTCCATCATTAGCTGTTGACTGTTGCCGGACGAGAACAATATCCCCATCATTAATTCCCGCTTCAGTCATTGAATCACCCTTTGCTTTTAACAAGAAATGTTTCTTCCCAGGTTTAGCAAGACTCGTTGATACGGGAATCATCGCCTCTATATTTTCTTCGGCGATTATTGGAACCCCGCAAGTGACTGTCCCAATCAAGGGCACATCAATTGTTCGTGCATTTGATTTTGATTCGCTAGAGTTTTCAATTAACTGTAGATTCCCATGAGGGCGACGTTTAACGACACCTTCATTGATTAAATCGTCAAGAATAAGAGCCGCTGAACGGGGGGACTCGTAATCCATTGCTTTCATGAGCTGGCGAATGGATGGAAACTTGCCTTGATGCATCAGGAAGTTTCGAATATGGCGGATTGCCTCTGGGTGTCTTTTGTCTAGGGTCACGTAATATTTCCTCTTGATACAGAGTGTATAATAGTGTATAATAAATGTCAACATGGAAAAAATAAAATATTCCGCACAACGAAGAGATATTGTTCGCCAGCGGGCAATGAATGCAGATACCAAACTCTGGCTAGCGCTATTAACCGCTGGCCGATGTCAATTCCCTGCATGCAATCGCTTTCTTTATCGACATCACGCAACAGGGCTGGCTGGTAATTTCGCTGAAATCGCACACATAATTGCCTTCAGCCCTCGAGGGCCGAGAGGGAAAAATGCTGGGCGGCCAAATAATATTAACCAATTGACGAATTTAATGCTGTTATGCCCAACATGCCATAAACATATTGATAGCAATGAGGATAAATACAGCATCTCTACTTTGCGTGAGTTTAAGCGCATTCATGAGAGACGGGTTCGAATGTTGACAGGAGCAACCCCTGATAACCAAACTTCGGTTGTTAAGCTTACAGCGAAGATTCGAGGTCAAGCAGTGGAGATTTCAGATGCCGAAATAGATGAGGCATTGCTACCTCGATATACGGACCGAACGAACGATTCTGTTATTGACCTGAGTCAACTCGATGAAAATTCGCGTGGATACTATGAGCAAGCAAAAGGAAGAATTCGTTCTGAGTTGAGCGCCTTGTACAGGCTCCGACTTGATGGCCAAAAAATCGACCACGTTTCTGTTTTTGCACTGGCCCCCATACCGATATTAGTCTATTTGGGCTCGCAATTGAGCACAAAAGTCCGAACTGAATTTTATCAACGTCACAGAGCGACAGAATCATGGACTTGGGGCCGCGGGCCAGGGCAACTTAAGTATTCTCTAAAAATCCATCGGAGCGGGCGACCCAAGAATAATGTAGCGCTCATCATTTCAATGAGCGGAACAATTCACCTAAAAGATTTGCCGCAGAACATTGTATCAGGGCATAACATATATGAGATTTCGTTGAAAAATCGCATCCCAGGTCTAACTGTATTGCGACGTCAACCAGATTTGGAAGCCTTTGCCGAAATCTATCGAGGATGGCTTGCTGCCCTGTCAAGATACCACGGGATGACACCGACGGTTGAACTATTTGCGGCAGTTCCTGCGCCTGTCGCTATATTGTGCGGACGCGAACGGCTCCCTGATGTTCATCCACGACTTAAAGTTTTTGAGAATAACCTTAATACTGGATTTAAATTTGCCTTGGAGGTGTAAAATGACTACTGACGAATATCTAAAGGCTGTTTTGAAAGCACAAACGTTGGATGAAAAGGGACCAGAAATTAAGGCACTGAGTAAGCGGCGTGAACAAGTTGAAAAATTGCTGCGGGCCGGATTCTCTTCCTCGTTCCCCCGCATTAGGTATGCTGGCTCACGCAGCAAGGGCACGATGATTCGTGAGTCTTATGACCTCGATTTAACCTGTTATTTTGCGAACGATGATACTGCGGCGGGGGACTCGCTGAAGGATATCTATGGGAATGTTGAAAAGACATTGCAAAAGGAATTTACAGTCCGTCGGAAGAATTCCGCGCTTCGACTCTTAGGGTTAGATAAGGAGGTGCACGGCGAAGACTTTCATATTGACATAGTGCCTGGGCGCTTTATCGACACCGATGAAAAAGATGTGTATCTTCACCGCGAAGACGATGCTGACAAAGAACGCCTCAAAACGAATCTTGATGTCCACGTCAAACATGTTAAAGAGAGCGGCGTGACGGAGGCAATTCGCTTGACCAAATTCTGGCGTGAGCGCAACGGCATTGAAATTAAGACGTTCATGTTGGAATTACTTATTGTAGACCTATTGAAAGACAAGAAAGAGAAACTCTACGAAACACAGTTGAAGCATCTGTGGACCGAGTTTCGGGACCATTCCGCCTCATTGTCAGCAAAGGACCCGGCCAACCCCGAGGGAAACGACCTTTCCAAGCTTTTGACTGAAACCGTGCGTGGACAGCTTCGCCAAGTCGCCGAACGCACGATGCAACAAGTGGAAAACAAAAATTGGGAAGGAATCTTTGGCAAGGTTGAAGAGGATAACGATAAGGGGAGGACATCTCTTTTGGCTGCGGCCATCGCCAGCCGGCCAGTAGTACAAACATTCAAGCCATATGGCAATGGTTATGACCCAACGAACATGGCTTCATGAAAAAAAGGTGGCTCTTGAACGCTTAAAAGAAGAACTGGCGTTAGCATATCCAACACTTCATGTTTATCTCGATAAGGAATGGGTAAAAGTTCAGGGCTCATTCCCTATTGAGGAGCAAGGACAAGAAATTGACCGTTTTAAGGTTCGGATTTGGATTCCACCAAACTTTCCTCAAGACCCTCCCCGGGTTTTCGAAATTGGCGGGCGAATCCCACGCGTGCCAGACCGACACGTTTATACAAACGGACAGTGTTGCCTTTTCTTTTCAGACGCGTTTCGCATTCGCCATCCAAACGGCATGCAGTTTCTTGATTTTTTGCGAGGTCCCGTTCGCGACTATTTCCTAGGACAGATAGCCACTGAGTCTGGACAGTCATGGCCTTTTGGCCAACTTGGGCATAGTAAACAGGGTGTCTTTGAGTTTTACGAGGAAGAACTACAAGTTACGGGGCAGGATGCAGTGCTTCGATATCTTGCGTGCGTCTCATACGAAACACTTAAGGGGCATCATAAATGTCCATGTGGGTCAGGGCTTCGACTGCGTGATTGTCAACACCGCACAAAGGTTGATGAACTACGAACCCGCATCCCTAGAGATGTCGCCTTAGGCGCACTAAAAAGATTGAACTCGCAAGGCGGCCAGAGCAAGTCCATTTCATAGAACAACTTTTTCAAGGAGGAGAACATGCAAAGATTATTGGTAAGCATTCGTGGTCCTAAAGAAGCAATAGAGGCTACGCGGGGCGGTGCACAAATAGCTGATGTTGAGTATCCTGCTTCCGCGTTAGGCACTCCGTATCCGTTAAATATTTTGGCGACCCGGAATCGACTTAATCGGTTAGGTTTTAGACGTGTTCTTGTTTCGACTAATATTGGGGAAGTGCAGTCCATAAGAGCGTCTTCATGCCAAGCGGCACTTGGCGTGGCAATCGCAGGTGCCGATTTAATTAAATTCGGTTTGGCAGAACAGTCATTGGATTCAGCCATATATTTGGCGCAAAATATTGTCAAGACGGTGCATAAACTTTCCCCAAAAAGAAAAAGACTGTTCCCTGCCATATTCATTGATGAAGATATGCAACGTTTTCTTAGGGTGTTTACTGATGGACCTAAATTGGCGCGCGAGTCGGGTGCCGATGGAATTTTAATTGATACCTTCAATAAATTAATAGGCAAATCATTGCTTGATTATTGCACGCTTAAAGAGATTGCTAATTTCGTGAAGGCAATGCATGAAATTAACAAAGAAGCCTGGATAGCTGGTTCTATAACGATAGAAGATATGCCCGGTCTTTGGAAAACCGGTGTAAATGTAATATGTGTTCGGGGGGCGGCCTGTTCCAAAGAAAAAGGGGGAGGTCGCTTTGGGGAAGTTAAAGAAGACGTCGTTAGAAAGCTGATTTCTACAAGGCTGTGAATTATCATTTTGTGTATAATTTAGGCAATGACTAAAAAGAAAAAGAAGAATCCTGAAGTCTCTATCAAACATTTCGACCTGAAGGAAGGAACCTTCTGCGTCTATGAGATATTTTCACGCTCTAAAAAGACGGTTTATAATCTGCGCGGCGGCCAAAGTAATCATATAAGCAAGATTACACTTGACGGATATCAGGGATTGCCCGCTGGTTTGTATTTAAACAAAAACGGTTTCGGTTTCGGCAAGAAAGGAGTATTTTTGCTCTCTGCCCTCAAACAGCATCTTAGTGAGGGCAAGGCAGTGGAACTTGTAATCTCAAGCCAGTTCCGGAAAACTATTAAGAAAGGATTGGTTGCCACCATAGTCACCCTTCCATACCAGGATGTCTGTAATCTCCTTGTTCGCCTCGGAAGGATTAATGAGGATAACAACAATGAATTGCGTGGGGCAGTTGCTTCTTTCCTAAGCACTAAATTTCCCACCCGTATAAAAATTGCGCCGAGCACTTTTGACGATTATCAGGGAGGTGAGATTTCAGCATTGTTGCGTCGCAATAAAGTAGCACAGAAGCTCAATGAGGAAGATATACAAGAACTCAGGGGGTTTTTCCCAAAGATATTTGCAACCTCATTGAAAGGAAGAAAAAAGGGGGTGCGCGCCGAGCGCGACGCACTCATTCGCGACACGAAGAGCGCAACCGACCGCATATATCTTGATGACGTTATCAAAGATTTTGAGGTAAATCTTGCGAAAAAAACTTTGCGCGAGGAGAAGTGGCAAAAGTTTCTTAAGGATAAGGTGTTCCGTTTCATGGCGAGTTACGTTACTTCGATTGACAAGCAAAACATTAGTCTTGATATTAGCTACCCAGACTTCGTTCTCGTCGATGTTTATGGTTTCATTGATGTTTTTGAAATCAAACGCCACGATACCCGTTTACTTGCATTCGACGAAAGCCATGATAATTACTACTGGAAGCCAGAAATTGCTCAGGCTATTTCGCAGATTGAAAACTACATCGATGCCATCATCCATAACTCCGATAATTACGTTCGTACAGTGAAGCGCAAAAAGCACGTCAACGTCCGAGTTGTTCGTCCTCGCGGCTACATTATTGCGGGCGCAAGTCGTCAGTTTGAAACGGAAAAAGAGTTCGAGGATTTTCATAAGCTCGGGACTTCTCTGAAAAATATCAGCTTTATTCTTTATGATGAATTATTAGAAAAGCTCAAAAACCTTCGAACAAAGCTCTAGGTCATGCGATTCTCTCTGATTTTAATTTGTTGGGAACAGTTAAAATCATGCACAGCATTTGGTGCCTCCAGGTTATAAGGGGCCGCAACAGAATAATGTGAATACTTCAATCGAAACCGTCAATACAATATATCTCTATTCAAAAAGTGACCGCCAATCGGTTTTGTCGCCTAATCCTGCAGGATATCCACTCCCACTACAACCGCAGCCAGTATTACGACGAGCTGCTTACATCACAGGTTTAAGTGAAGTTGAAATAAGGAATGCAGTGCAAAGTTTAAATAATTCAATGAATCCGATTTTGCTTGCTTTCTTGTCAAGCGGAAATAGCAACTCGCCAATATTATCAAGGATATTTCTGCATAAAGGTGGGGATAAAATTGCAATCGCCAATAACCTGCACGAACAAATAGTGAGTGTGTATACAGTCCCATCCATCGGGGCTGGGTGGGCATGGTTTACTGATTCAAAGTTAGGCCGGGAGGGGTACTTTTTAACAGGGACTTCATCTGCCTCAGCGATTTGGCATGTTAATGGGATTGAAATCGATGCTTTTGGAAATCCAATAATATCTTTAAATCCACTTAAGCTAGTTGGGGGGATGCCCACGTTGTCTCTTGCGCAAGTAGAAGATAGTTTAGTGCGTTCTGAAATAGAAAGACAATATCAGGAATTACAAAATGCAATTATCTCGCATGGCTATCGGTCGATAATTACCTATACACGTAATATAACCGAAGCCATAGTCGGAATTCTTTTATCGAATATTACTGGCAAAAAACAGGCCGGTGATTTGGGAAATGTATTGAAGTCAGTTTCGGAGTTGAGGGCAAAATCAAAAGTAGAGTTGGCAGGATTTCCTGATTTAATATATCACCTAGCTCATAAAATAAGACTATTGCATGCGCGCACACATGTTGACCGCACAAAGAAGCAAGGAAGACAGATTGACCCCTATTTGGCCATTTCATGTATTGAGGATTTAAAGGAGATACTGCGCGAGGGTAATTTTGCAAAAGCGTGAATCAGCATATATGGATAAGCAAACATGTGGCAAGATAATCAAGGGCTTGGCATTGCTTCAATCGAAAAATCGTGCTATGCGCGAGAAATGCTATGCCCAACGATTTCATCCGATGGGGATATCAAATGCTGTGAACACAGTATGCAAATTAGCACAGGAAATATGGAAGGCGTGCTGTGTTAATCGGATTTTCAATAAACACAACTTGATACAAAATTCAGATGAGATTGCACTTAAGTATTCAATCCACCGCTGTTTTGATATTCAGCGGCTTCCGAGTGACTCAATCGATTATTTTACCCAGGGGGGAAAATACACTCGTAGTAGTTTCGGCAACGATACACAGACTTCTTCTCTTGCTGCATTGGCATCATTAAAGGCGACTGAAGAAGTGGCCAGAATTCTTCAATACAATATCGAGCGTTTTTCACTGCCAGTATTTTCAAATAGAAAACAGGTCAAAAGGGAAGTCATTTGCATTATCGCTAAGCGGCTATGCACTGCTATCGAAGAATTCATAGATAATACTTACCGTGCGCTCTATGACCTCGGTTTTTCAAATGCTGCTTCGGGAGTTGGGATGTCTTCTCATTTCCCAGCACATTTGATATTTGAAGTTGAGTTTCTATTCTATGGGCGGCTTCCAGACTTTAAAAATTCCGATAATAGCGGGTATGCCCCTTGGGAGCAAAACGCAATACACCCGCTACGTTCATATCTTGAAGAAATTGTTTTCTTGGGGATACATCCCCTGGAAGATAAGGTCCCACAAGGAATTAGAACGTCATTAGATAAAGCATTCCCACGAAAATCCAATAGACCTATGGAACGATTAAAGATATTCCTGCGAAAGAAACTGATACCTCCAAAGATTTACAATGCTATCAAAATAATCTATGAAGAGGCCTCAAGCACTGTTCATACATCACGAACCAGGACTCTAACGGATATATGGGTTATGCGAACATGTATAAATATGCTGTTTGAGGAGTTTAAAAAGGTTGATTGGAGTGCATTTCAATCCCATTAGTATTTTCGGTGGGCGACATTAACAATATTAAACAAGGAGGAATTGTGGACGATATACAAATGATTGAACCCGCGGTCGGATGGTTTAGCTTATCATTGATAATATCAGGATTAGCGCAAGCAATGAATAGGGGTGGTGGTCGATGGTGGATATTTGGATTACTGACAGGGCCAGTCGCATTATTTTGTCTTGTTGCATTAGCTGGAAGAAATGATGAGATATCAACAGATTCTCAGTAGTTTAAGAGCGCATGTCCTAATTTTAAGGAAGGACTATTAGGAGCAGGAAGGTATTGCTATGAGTAGATACCAAATTTTGTACCACCTAAAAGTCACAGCGGATTAAAGCAGGTTAAAATAAATAAAAAATACTGAAACCTTGCATTTTGGAATCACAGTGAGGGGTTAATTTTACTTGCAGGGGTGATACTACCCAACGACATGAGGCCAACCATCTCGCCTTTTCATGAATGTTCCCGCTTGTCCATTCTTTCCCACGGCCAATAAAATTCTTGTTTCCCATTTTTCATAGTGTAATATTCATAAAAGTAATCGAACCAATGAACATATACACCATTTTCATGCGTTACCACTATCATCTCACATGCATTGGTTGCTTTATCTTTTTCGCACTTAACATACAGTGTTTTATGGTCGGGTGATAACGCCGCATCTATGATTTTATGTTCATATGCCTCCTCTTTGTAGAAGATATCACCTGCCTTGATGTTATTGAAGTAACTTTCCAAGGGATTACCACCTTTTATTTGAGGGCAGTAAAGAAATTCTACTGGTTTTCGAAACGCGCGGTGACCGGCTTTTTGTGCCGCACCCCGTGTTTTAGATTTTGCAAGCCATTCACTCCCTACACGTATGAACTTATTTGGATTTGAACGCTTTGGCTGCTCTGCCCATTTCAACCAATGCTCAAGGCTTTCAGCCGCTTCTTTTTGACTTACTGTGCTCATCCATGAGATTTCTGGTGGTAGGGAATGTTTTTGCAGAATAGTAATATCTTTTAATATTTCTTCAATCGGACAACCGCAGAGCAGTTCAATTTTTTTACAGGTAATTGGATTTAATAAGATGTTCTCTAATCTTGTTACCCAACGTACATTATCCGGTCTATTATTTTGACGATTAGTATCGATATGGTCTACGACATGTTGAGATGTCGGTGGCTCACCGTGGAAAGCCGTCGCAACAATACGATGGATTCTTGCAATTCCTATTTCCACATACCCTGTTGGCTTAACGTCTCCAAAAGTCCAAACATTATCATTTTTGCGATTTTTGCCACCGCTTTTAGAATGTCTTAATACAGCACCGTTGTCGCGCACGGAATATTTTTCATTTTTATAAACACAAATCTTTTCCTCATTGAAATCATTTACGTCAGCGTTCGTCATGCTATTTTTACCTTGCCTATTGCTTTTGTTAATTAAAGGTACTCGTTTGAAAAGGCTCCGAGACGGTTCCGCCGGACCCTAATGAAGTATATCAATTTTTCTTATTTACTGAATTAATGGCGAATTTGCCATCCTTGTGTTGAGGTTCAAGGAAGACTGCATAAAACGGACATCGAAACTGATGCTTTCACTTTCTAAAGCACCTAGCGGAGAACCTTTCAAGACTGTAGCAGGAGACTAATTATTAAGTTCAGATGGGGCATAAAAAGCAGGTACCAAATTAGGTACCACCTAGAAGTCAAACGGGGTTATAGCAGGTCAAAATAGATAAAAATAGCGCACTTAATGAGAATCAAAGTGCGCTAAACTCCAATATAATCAATCAAAACTCTGACGGACAGACTCGCGAGCTACCGGGCTGCTCCACCCCGCACGAGAATCATAACAAATCGGGGGTTTCAACGCAAACCGCACTTCGGTGTCAGTCTGGATTTAGAGATGTCAACGACGGAACTCGGATGGGGAACGGCTTGAACGAGATCAGCGGTCCGACGATTGCCAGAAGTCTTTTTTGAACAGGAGAAGGTTGTCTTTGACGCGGAGCAGTCCGTTTTTGGAGAGCTGGTTCAATGTCCGGGACAGGGTCTCCGGCGATACGCCGAGCCCGGCGGCCAGATCTTTTTTGGAGAGAGTCAGTTTGATGGATCCGCTCGGCCCGTAATCGTTCTCAAGGAACAGGCGGAGCCTGTCCGCCACGTTTTCCACCGTCAAGAATCGGATCCGTTCCGCCAGGTAACGTTGTTTGCGCATCAATAGCCGGATGAAGTCCTCACGGAAATCCCTGTCTTCCAATAATTCCAGAAATGGTCTTTTGTGGAGCGCATAGAGCGTCGATTCGCACAGGGCTGTGGCGGTCACGGGGTAGACATCGCTTTCGAATAACACCACCTCTCCGAATAGTTCGCCCGGTGGAATGATCCGGACCGTGGCCTGCTGGCCGCCGTGGCCCATCTTCGACAGACCGATGGCGCCTTGGACAACGATATATACGGCCTCCCCCTTCTCCCCTTCGTGAAAAAGGATTTCTTTGGATTCGATGGTCTTTTTCCGGCAAAGAGAGACCAGGCGCTCTCCTCCAGCCCGGGAGAGTCCCTTGAAAAACGGGGAGTTGGCGATGGCGTCGGGCAGAGGGGCCATCATCCGGGGGCTTGACCTGGGTCAAGGACAGGTTTTTGAGGGTATGCCATCATATCGGTGAGATTATTCCACATTCACCCGGGGGATTCAAGAAAGGCGGTTTCGCGATATGGAACGGGAGATCATACGGATAGACGAAGAGAAGTGCAACGGTTGCGGGGATTGCGTGCCCAACTGCCCGGAAGGGGCCATCCAGATCATCGACGGAAAGGCGCGGCTCGTGAGCGACCTGTTCTGTGACGGGTTGGGGGCCTGTCTGGGGCATTGCCCCGTGGGGGCCATCACGATCGAAAAACGGGAGGCGGAACCTTACGACGAGGAGAAGGTGATGCAGAACGTCGTTCGGCAGGGCCCCAATGTGGTGAGAGCCCATCTGGCTCATCTAAAGGAACACGGAGAACATAGCTATTATGAGGAGGCGGTGGCGTTTTTGAAAAAGAACGGGCATTCCGGGATGCTTCGGGAGTCGGCGGAAGGGCACAGACCGGGAGTCGGCGGGTGTCCGGGTTCCCGCTCTCATTCGTTCGCGCGGGCCGGGGAACGCGCTGGCGGCGCGGAGGGATCCGCGGTCGGGCCGGTCTCATCCCAACTCACTCACTGGCCGGTGCAGATGCATCTCATCAATCCCGCAGCGGAACATTTCAGGGGAAGTGATTTCCTCCTTGCCGCCGATTGTGTGGCCTATGCCCTTGGGAATTTCCATTCGGGGTTTTTGAAGGGGAAAACCCTGGCCATCGCCTGCCCTAAACTCGACGACGGACAGGATGTCTATCTGGAGAAGCTCCTGGCTCTCGTGGAGGAGGCACGCATAAATTCCATCACTGTCGCCATCATGCAGGTCCCCTGTTGCGGCGGGCTGTTGCGGTTGGTTCAGGAGGTCGTGTCCAAAGCGTCGAGGAAAGTTCCGGTCAAATGCGTGGTGGTGGGCATTCAGGGGGAGATCTTGCGGCAGGAGTGGGTGTAAGACCGGTTTCAGCGGACTCGGGATCGGCGCGACCTTTTGTCCATCCAGTTCCACCATTTCAGTTTTTCGGCCGCGCGGCCGCCTTCCGCAAAATACACCGCACAACGGAACACATAGAGCAGGCACCTGTCCTGAACCAACCCCGCGCGCTGGTTGGACTGGGCATACAACCGTTCCGGGTTTTTGCCGATCAGATCGGGGACGGACTTTATGCCGATGTCGCGCAGGTCCTGGGCGATGGATCTCCCGACGCCGGGGATCACCGTCAGCGGGTCCGCGTCCCTGGAGACGCTCCGGACGGTTTCGGGGCGCTTCGTCCGGACGGTCATGACGACCATTTCTCCCTGTTGGAATACATCCAGCGGGTGAGGTTACCTTGGGTGCACCACTTGATGGCCTTGTCCAATTCATACCGGCACAGATATCGTCCCCCGCAGGGTTTCTGGCAGAAGGTCTTGGGCTGTATCTCCGTCAGATACGGAAGAGCTTTGGGGTCGGCCAACTGGCCCAGCGCCCAGATGGCGTCGTTCCGTTTTTTGAACGGCAGGTTCTCGGATTTGACCGTGGAGATCAGGGATTCGACGCTGTCCCCGGGGAATTTATTTTTGGCCTCGACGCAGATGCCCCGGACGTTCCGATAGATCGAGTAGAAAGTTCCAGAGATCAAGATCAGAACGCCCGCCATTCCCGCCAGAAAAGAGAGCAGGAGGAATTTTTTGAAGTGTTTCATGGTGTTTGTGTGACGGTCATCGTCTCTTTGTATAGTGGTTCGTCAGGAACAACGCGCTGATGAGGACCGCCGGGCCCGATATCGTGAGATACCAACTCCATGGACGGTTCAATCCGACCATCCCGACATAACTCAGGGCGACGAAAAAGAAGACCAGGGCTCCCGCCCAGTCCCATTTCCAGACCAAAAGGACGATCACCAATAAGGACAGAGGGATCAATAGATGCATGAGGAGAGCCGATCCGCCGGCGTGTTCTCCGACGGTATCGAAGGCGAAAAGGGAGAGGAAAGCCACAAACAGCAACGAAAGGATCCGCGGCGCCCAATGAAAGAAACGAGAGGACATGCTTTTGGGGAAGTTCACCGGATCAGGCTGTCGCGCCAGAGTCTTTCCAACGTCGCGCTGTCCGGGATCTGCAGGTAGTAGGCCCGTTTCAATGCGGTGCCGGTGTCGGCTCCGCCGCGCAACGAGTCGCAGAACGTGACGAATTGTCCCTGGGAAAACCGCCTCATCAGAAAAGCGGTGACGCTCCGGGCTTGGGCATACCATTTCAAGACCTCGGGGCCCGTCGGTGCGGATGTGTGGTAATTGAATCGGAAGAATTCGTCCATCGGAATCGGGTGGTACCGTAGGAGCGCGTCTTCGTCGTCCAGATCGTCGCTTCCGCCGTAATCTGATTCCATCAGGGAGGCGACTCCCTCGTTCAGCCAGAGCGGCGCTTGTTGGTTTTGGCTGAGGAAGTAATCCTCAAAGAGGAGGTGGGCCAGCTCGTGCGACATCGTGCGCTGGAAATCGGGGCTTTCGAAGGTAAAGATCTTCCGTTGGGATACATCGATGTGTCCTCCCACCCAAGGGGCCGCTCCCGTGGCTTGACGGTATGAATCCGGTGATTTGTAGAGAGAAACGCGGATCGTCCCGGATTGGGCCCAGGGGGCGAATGGAGCCAGGTCCATTAGTAATTTTCCGTGAAGCTCCTCTAGAACGTTCGCGATCCCGGCGGGGGGATAGTATGATTCGTGTTGGGCGACGAAATGGGCGGTAGAGAACTCTTTCATGGCCGGTTCCGCTTGTGTGGGGCGGCCGAGGAGACAGAAGGAGACTACGACGGCGAGCGTTTTGAGGTAGTTCATGGTTTCGGTGAGCGGTCGTGCTTCTTTCTGCGCTTGAGAATAAGGAAGAGGGAGCCGACGACCGCTGCCAGGCACGCCCCCGTTAAAATTTTACAGGGCAGGCAGATGTGCGTTCCCGTGCACGTGCAGAGTCCCCACAAAAATCCATTTCCCATTCAGGGGCTCCTCCGGACGCCGCCGTAGACGGCGAAGTAATAATTCTTCCACAGCACGTCCACGTCACGGAAACCCGCTTCGCGCAGGAAATCCAGTTCCGTCATCAACCGGCACGGCCGATCCTCCCGGCGATGGTTTTGTAGTGTCTTCCGGATCTGTCCCGGGGTCAGCGACTTTTTCAAGAAGTCGATCCAGTTCCTCATATAGACGTCCTGGATGTGACGGGTGGCTCCCAGAAAGACGTCGGCATTATAGAACACGCCGTTCTTGTTGAGGCAACCGAACAGTTTCTTGTAATAGGATTTCTTCTCTGTTTCTTCCACGTGATGAAGGACCAGCGAGCCGACGACCGCATCGAACCGTTGGGAATAATCGAAATCGCGGATGTCGCCGTTCCAGTAGGAGATGTTTTTGTATTTCTTGAGTTTCGTTTTGGCGAGAGCCAGCATGTTCTTCGCGAGGTCGATGCAGGTGATATGGGATCGCGGGTAACGCGTCTTCAGCGCCTGCGTGATGTTCCCTGTGCCGCACCCCAGGTCGAGGATCTTCAGCGTCCGGTCTTCTTTGAAGGGGAGCGCCGAGGCGATGGCGCGGATCGCTTCCAGATAAGTCGGGGCGATCTTCAGGAAATAGGCGTCAAAATTCCTGGCCTCCGCTTCGAAATGGTCCCGGATGAGTTTGAATCGTCTCTGGGGGCTGTTCATAAAGGGGTTGACCCGGGGGACGCGCGGAACGTGTTCAGCGGAAAAGGGTCAGTCGATGACGGAATCGCCGATGCCGTCGGGCTCTTCTTCTTCCGAGTAGATCGATTTGACCACGGCGTCTTCCTTCTTGTTGATCCGGTCCTTGATCTTCGTCGCCGCATAAAAATAAATGGCCATGGGGATGACCCAGAAATAGAGCATCACCTGCCAGCCCGCCAGGGGGATGAGTTGGGTGGAGAACCGGTCCGTGTTCCAGATGACGAAGAAGATCGCCGTATACATCACGCTGAAATTGGTGCGGGGATCGCTCGCCTTGAACAGCTCCAGCCCTTCCGAGCGCGGTTTGTGCAGCGGCCAGAAGAGGGATCCCCCGATGTGCCCCGTCATGTCTTCGGCCACGTGAGTGAAAAAACCGATGAACGCGGCGATCCCGTAGAGCCACCAGTGATAGAATCCGGACAGATAGCACACCAGGTGGATGGGGATGGTCAGTAGGAAACCGAGCACCCAGGAGTGGCTCCAGGTCCGGTGCCACGGGAGCCAGTTGAAATAGAGTTTGCCGTCGCTCTCTAGTTGGAAACCGAACTGCGCCCCGCTGAATATCTCGACGGTGGATGGTTTGAGGGTGGGTTCTTTGTCAGGGCCTTTGAGCCGGTGGCGCAGGAATCGGACCGCCTTGTTCAGCCAGTCGATCTCCAGGTTCCTCGCTTTGAGTTCATATTCCAGTTTGGCCCGTCCCACGCGGTTCGTCTTGGGCGCGGTGCCCTGGATGGGGCATTGGGACGTCTTCACCAGCTCGTTGAACTGGATGATGACTTCTTTGGGGGGGAACAACACCACGTATTGCCGCCAGAGGCTGGCGCCGAGGTGCGTGGGATAGAACTGTACTCGCGTGAACTTCCCGGTGCGCCCCGCGTGGGCGATGGCTGCGGCGAATTGGTCGGCCATGGCCTGCGGATCCGGGTGGCGCGGGTCGGGGTCTATCTCGAATTCGGCGGGAGAGAAATATTGGCCCACTTTGAAGTCGAGGGTGTCGGGCAGGAGTCCGAAGGCCCCCGCCAGGAGGAGGATGAACGAGTTGGCCGCGCCATCCACGGTATCGACACGGCTCTGCGTCGACATCTTCACCACTTCCGGGATGAACGTGGCCGCCGCGATGCCGGAGAGGAAATGCGTCAACCCTTTCATGACCGGGATCCGTTGAACATCATATGAGCCATAGCCATTTCGCGATGGCGTCTCCGTAACCGGCCATGTTCGCCGCGATGGGGACCAGGAGCACGGCCATGCAATGCGACCGCCGGCAGTTGAAGAAGACGGGGATGGATCCGATGCAGGTGGTGACCGCCGCGACCAGCAGCGCCATGAGGCCCCCCTGCACGTTGTAGAGACCGCCGCCCATCAGATAGACGACCGCCACCAGGAACACGGTGATGACGGCGTAGATGGCGCGGAGGTTGTCGGTCAGAAACTTGAAATGTTTGACTGTCAGACGGGTGGCCCAGAGGAGCATCAGCATGGAGATGCCGGAACTGAAGAGGATGGTGCCCATCATGATGTAGTAGTCGCCCGGTTGGGGAGTGGAGATGGGTTTGAGCATGATGTTCATTCCGCCGCGGCCCATGCCGTTGGGCGTGAGTTCGGTCAATACATAGAGGAGGAGGAAGGCGCCCACGTAATAGATGATCTTGTTGATGCCGCCGGCGATGAGGAAGATGCGCTCCTGGATGTAATAGATTTCCGGCGTGTGGATGTGGACCACCGTGCCGTCCTCTAGCGGTTTTTCGAACGAGGTCTGCCGCAGGTTCCGGTGGTTGGTCATGTGGCTGGCGCTGATGGCGGCGATGCCGATGGTGACCGCCGGGATGAGCGCCGTCATGAGGCCGCCGATGATGCCGGGCAAACTGGCATAACCGAAGTCTCCCCATCCGGCGTTGATGTATTTGGAGTCATACTGCGTCGTTGGGTATTTGGCTTTCGAGAGCATGGCCTGGAGGATGGACGGGAACGCGAAGAATCCCACGAAGATCGGCATGATGTTCTGAAAGCTGAGTTCCGCCGGGGCCAGGGGTTTGGTGGTCAGGATGAGCCCCACGATGGAGGCCAGGGTGAAGGTGAGCAGTCCGGCGAAGATGTTGGAATAGCCGTTCTTCATCTTGTCCCAGGGTTTCCGCCCCCGGCCCGCGCCGCGCGGCCATTCGCTCATCACGTAGTGGACCAGGATGAGCCCGATGATCCAGTGAAGGTGGAATCGCGAGATGGAGTAAATGTAAGTGCAGACCTTATAGAAGAACGGCGTCATGAAGAGCAGGATGAACGCGCCCAGGAGGGTCCCCATCCCCGACAGGAGCGAGGCGTCTTTCCCCTTGCCGTTCTTGAGCATGTCCATCGACGGCAGGATCGTGGCTCCGGCCGATTCGTCCGCCGCCGAGAAGAAGGTCATGGGGATGGTGTTGAGGAACGCGAAGGCCACCATCATCGACATGAAGAAAGGCACCAGGGCGTATTCGGGGACGACGGTCCTGAACTTCAGGTAGATGAGGATGGCGATGCCGGTGACGTTGTAGATGTGGAGCGATGGTATCAGGCAGAGTAGTCCGCCGAGAAGGGTTCCGAAAAGACAGTAGCCGATGATGGTCAGTTCAACCATGGGGTCGGACGGGACGTCTTATTCTCCCTGGATGACTTCAAGAGAGGGTTCGGCCGGTTTCGGCCGGGTGGGGGCGCCCTCGTCCTGGATGATCTCCAGGGAGGATTCGTCCTTCTTCACTCCGGTCGTGGCGGGTTTTTCCTCGTGCATGATCTCGAAAGAGTCGTCGTCGTTCACCGGGTCTGGCGCGACCTTCGGGGGTTTGGGTGTCGGGGTCTCGTCCTGGATGATCTCCAGGGCCGATTCGGTTTTGCCGCCCTCGATCCGGATGTCCTCGGCGCGGGAGATCTTCAGCTGGATGTCGTCCCGGTATTCGCCGATCTGGAATATGCCCGACAGAGAAGCGCCTTCCTTCAGGCGCTGGATCCCCTTGACCCGGCTTTTCATGGATTCCCAGAGGACCACGCCCATCTCGCCGGTGCCGTCATCGAGCGTGACGACGGTTCCCTTGTTGATCTGCCGGACCTGTTTGACGGTGCCCTTCAATAGATAGAATTTGCCGATGTCTTTTTTGCCGAGTTTCTTGAATTTGTTGGCCTTCGTCTCACCCATCCGCTTCGCCTGGAGTTTGCCCTCCAGTGATTCCACGTCGACGGTGCCGACCTTTTTGACCTTGGTGTAATCAAAGAGGGAGGCCTGGGGGGCGTCTTGATATTCGGATATTTTGACCACCATCTCCAGTTCGTTGCCCTTTTCGAAGAGCAGTTTGCGGGTCTCTTCCGGGATCTTCTCCATAACGGTGTCGAACAGGACCATGCCGATGCCGCCGGTCTCGTCGCTGAGGGTGAATGTGTGGAAGATGGTGCCCTTCCGCGTTGATTTCACTTCGTAAGAGGACACGAAGACGCGAATCTTCACGATCTCGTTGAGGAGGTCGTTGTTGATTTCGGCGACATGGTATTCCTTGGGATCCAACTTCTGGAGGACCTTGAGCCGTTCCGGAACCGGCAGAAACATCGCGATGCCGAACTTCTGCGTCTCGCTCACGGTCCCGGCGACCTCGATGGTGTCACCCATCTCCGGGGGTTGTTTCTCGTGAATCTTTTTGAAGATAGCCAGTTTGTTGAACGCGTGGATGGTAAGTTGTCCGGATCCGTCGTCCACCCGCAGTTTGAGGGTGTTCTTAGGGGCGTCTTCCATATAGGCCACGATCTTGCCGACCACTTTGACGTAGGCGCCGTTCATGCGTTCGTCGATGGAGGCGATGGTGATCAGCTTCGGTTCTTTGAGATGCGCCGCCAACCAGAGGATGAGGATGCCGACCACGGAGCCGACGATGGAGGCGATCTTGACGAACCGGACCGTGATGCGGTTCTCGACGCGCGCGCCGCACCGGGGGCACGAGAGCAGCGATCCCGCGAAGTAACCGCAGGTCGGACAGAGCCCGTCTTCGTCGATGATGATGGGTTTCACATCGGGATTTTCAGCGGGGGTGTTTGGTTTTCGGATCTCTGGGGTCATGGGATTTTGGATAGTGGTCGTTTTATTTCTATAATAATAGTCACAATTTTATTTATTCAAATAACGATGAACCACGGATCGACAGGCATTCCATCGAAATCGTTTGTATTTTGACAATTATTAGGTTATCTTTTCAAGCTGAATTTGGAAGGGGCCTCCCCCCCGGACCACTTTTATCGAGGAAAATAGGATGATCACCATACGGGACGTCAGTAAATCCTTCGGATACCAGACGCTGTTCGAACATGCCAACCTCCAGATCAACGAGGGGGACCGCTATGCCCTTGTAGGGCCGAACGGGTCGGGGAAATCCACCCTTTTTAAGATGCTTCTGGGTGAAGTCGAACCGGACCGCGGCGAGATGCAGATGAAGCGCGGCGTGACGGCCGGGTATATGCCTCAAGAGACGGCGCCGCACACCGATCAGACGGTGCTGGAGGAGACGCTCTCCACCTCGATGGACGCGGACGGACGCGTGGAAGCCCGGGCCAAGGAGATCTTGGCCGGTCTGGGATTCAAAAATGCCGATTTTTCGAAACAGGTGAAGACGTTGAGCGGTGGATGGGCCATGCGCGTGGTGTTGGCCCGACTGCTCCTCGAAGGTCCGGACATGCTGATGCTCGACGAGCCTACCAACCACTTGGACATGGACGCCCTGTTCTGGCTGCAGGATTATCTGGCCGCCTACTCGGGTGCCATTTTCCTGATCTCCCATGACCGCGCGTTCATTAATAAGGTGTGCCGGTCCATCGTCAGCCTGGAGAACCAGACCCTCAAGATATACCACGGCGATTATGAATATTTCCTGGCCGAGAAGAATGCGGCGAAGGAACGGCTGCAGGCCGCCTACGAACAACAGCGCCGCGAGATCGCCGAGATGGAAGATTTCGTGGCGCGGAACCGGGCCCGATTTTCGTCCGCCAGCCGCGTTCAGAGCACACTGAAACGTTTGGATAAGATCGAGAGGATCGAGCTTCCCCCGGAATTGAAGAAGGTGAAGATCCGGTTTCCTCAGCCGGCGCGCGCGGGCGTGCGGGTTCTCTCATTGAAGAACGTGAGCAAGGCCTATGGGGACGTGAAGGTCTACGAAGGTCTGGAATTCGAGCTGGAACGCGGATGGAAGATGGCGTTCGTGGGCCATAACGGAGCCGGAAAATCCACCCTCCTTAAGATGTTGGCTGGAGTGGTTCCCCCCGATCAAGGCGACCGGGTGGTGGGACTGAACGTGAAGGTGGGTTATTATTCACAATACCGGACCGAGATGCTGGATCCGAATAAGACCGTCTTGCAGGAGGCCATGGACAACGACCGACTCCATCCGGACCTGTACGTGCGGACCGTGCTGGGCACGTTCTTGTTTCCGGGAGACACGGTCTTCAAGAAGACGGTGAATCTGAGCGGTGGAGAGAAAAGCCGCCTCTCGCTCGTGAAACTCCTGTTAGACCCGCCCAACGTGCTCCTGCTCGACGAGCCGACCATCCATCTGGATATCTCCAGCGTGGAGGCGTTGGCGGACGCGCTCAAGGAGTTCGAGGGGACCATCTGTTGCATCAGCCATGATATTTATTTTCTGAACCAGCTCGCCGACCACGTGGTTCACGTGGACCAGGGCCGGGTCACCGTCTATCCCGGCAATTATGAATATTTCGAACGGCGCCAACGTCAGAAGGAAGAAGAAGCCCGGGTGGAGGAAGAGGCGGCTCGGCCCGAAAGAACGCCGGATTCTCCGAGGATCCCGGCGCGGACGATGGATCCCCGGAAGGAGGAGAGGGTCCGGCGCGCCGCGCGGCGCGAGGCCGAGAAAAAGGTGACGTGGATATCGACGGAAATAGAGAAGGCCCGCTCGAGGATCGCCCTCCTGGCGCAACAACTCGAATCGCCCGAAGTGAGCGCCGATTATCAGAAGGTGCTGGAGTTGGGAGGACAGATCGAATCATTGAACCAGGACGTGGCGGCCAAGGAACAGCGATTGATTCTCGCCCGCGAGAGTCTGAAAGAGATGGTTTGAACCATGGTTTTAAAGAGGATCACCGCTTGTTTGTTTGGTGTTGTCGGCATTTTTTTTGCGTGTGTCGGGGACGGCTCTTCGCAGGGACCTGAATGGAACCCCGTGTCGGCCGGCCCGATCACGACTTGGACGGCCATGTTGTGCGGTCGGGATACGCTGTTGGTTCAGCCGATCCTCGTTTATTCCCGCGGCCGCGGGAATTTCAATGCCAATGGGCGATATGAATCGTTCCCCGACGGGGATAAAGCGGTTCATTATCAGGAACAGGTGTTCCTCCAATACGGGGTCACCGATCGGCTCGAGCTCTCGGGGCAGATGATCTATCAACAGAACGATATCACGGTGAGCGGCGAGCGCGCCCGGCCTTCCGGTTTTACCGATAGTTACCTGTATCTTCGATACGCGCTGTTTGGGGAGACGCATTGTCGCCCCCAGGTCACCGGCGTCATTCAGTTGAAGGCGCCAACGGGGAAATACCAGCATGCCGACCCCGCCGAAGGAGGAGCGGACTTGATGGGGACCGGTTCGTGGGACCCCGGCCTGGGACTCATCCTCTCTCATAAGGTCAGACCGTTCCTCCTTCATGCGGACGCTTCTTACAGTCAGCCCCACAGGGTGCGGGTTGATGGCGTGTTGACGCGATACGCCGATTACGTGAACTATGACGTCGGACTCGAATATTTTTTGCCGAAAGGATTGAACGTGATGTTGGAACTGAACGGTTTGGAGCAAGGAGACGTCAGAGAAGACGGACGGCGGGTTGAAGGAACCGCCCTTCGCTCCGTGTCGATGGGTCCCGGGTTGGGTTGGTCCAACGAGGATCTGCAAACACTCCTCTCTTATCAACGGACAGTGGCCGGGAAGAACGTAGAGGCGTCGGAAGGGTTGTATTTCACCTGTCTCTATACGTTCTAGTATGTTAATATCGGAAGGAAGATCACCCTTGAGGGAAAATACATGCCGTTCAAAGAGATCGTAAAAGGAGTCTATTCCGTCGGAGTCAACGAGAAGGACCTCGTCCTTTTCGATGCGCTCATCCCGTTGCCCGACGGTACCAGTTATAACTCGTACTTGGTCCGCGGGAGCGAAAAGACCGCATTGATCGATACCGTGGAGCAGAACAAGACGGCTGAATTTCTGGCGAACCTGGCTGAACTGAAGGTGTCCAAGATCGATTACGTGGTCGCCAATCACGCCGAACGGGACCACTCGGGTTCTCTCGTCGCGGTGTTAGAGAGTTTCCCCGGCGCGACACTGGTCACCAACGCCAAATGCAGGGAAATGATCCAGGATTCGCTGCCGGTTCCCGACGAAAAGTTCCTCGTCGTTCCCGACCGGGGCACCCTGTCTCTGGGAGACCGCACACTGGAGTTCATTCTCGCGCCCTGGGTTCATTGGCCCGAGACCATGTTCACCCACCTGAAGGAAGACCATATCCTTTTCACTTGTGATTTTCTCGGATCCCACGTCTCTTTGGACAAGCCCTCCATCGACGAGTCGCTCCTTCGCCGCGCCTCGAAACGTTATTATGCGGAGATCATGATGCCTTACCGGGGCATGGCGCGGAAAGCGTTGGAAAAAGTCCGCGCGGTCTCTCCGAAGATCGTCGCTCCCAGCCACGGCCCCGTCCATGTCGACCCCGCCCCCCTCATCCGTCTCTACGATGAATGGACATCGGAGTCCGTGAGGAATAAAGTCATCGTCGCCCATGTGTCCACTCACGGGCACACCATGGAGATGGTCCGGGTTTTGATCCGTGCCCTCGAGGCGAAACACATCGAGGTCCGGGCGTTCAATCTGCCCGAGGCGGACATCGGCGAGATCGCGATCGAGTTGGTGGATGCCGCCACTTTGGTGATGGCCTCACCGACGATTCTCGGGGGGCCCCACCCCCAGGCGGTGTCGGCGACCTATCTGGTCGATTTGCTCAAGCCGAAGATCCGTTTCGCGGCGATCATCGGGTCTTACGGATGGGGAGGGAAGGCCATCGATGAACTCTCGAAGATGTTCGTTCATATCAAGCCGGAAATCCTCGGGTCCGTCTCCGTGAGGGGAAATCCCAAAGACACCGACTGCCGGGCGCTGGATTGCCTGGCCGAGACCATCCTTCAGAAACATCGTTCGATCGGGATCGCCCCCTAGTTTTTTGCGCCATCCCCCTTTGCTCCTTTCCGTCATCACGATTCTCACACCCGCGTTGTCGGTCTTCTCCGTCACTCCCCATGGGGAGTGACCTCTCTGCCATGCGCCTCCTCTTGTTTGCGATCGCTTCTTTTCTTAGCGCATTGTTGCTATTTCTTTCACAGCCGCTTTTTGCCAAACTGGCGTTGCCCATGCTGGGAGGAGCTCCGGCCGTCTGGAACACGTGCATGGTGTTCTATCAGGCCGTCTTGCTGTTGGGTTATGGTTACTCGCATTGGCTGACGACGAGGTGCCCGTTCGGGACTCAGGTTCGGGTGCATGGCGGTCTCCTCATCGGATCGGCGCTGTTTCTGCCGTTCTCGATGCGTTGGCCGTCGGGGATCTCTCCCGAGAACCATCCGGTGATATGGCTTCTTGTGGTCTTGTCTTCGTCGATCGGCCTGCCGTTCTTCCTCTTGAGCGCTACCAGCCCTTTGGTGCAGAAGTGGTTTTCGATGAGCGGGCAGAAGGGGGCTGGCGCTCCTCAATTCCTCTTTTCAGTCAGCAACTTCGGCAGTCTCCTGGCGTTGCTGTCCTATCCCGTCGCGGTCGAACGGTTTCTTCCCGTGAGCCTTCAGCGGTTGGGGTGGTCCGTGGGATACCTGTGTTTCGGGGCGGTCATCGCTATGTGCGGTCGAACGGTGACGCGGTGTTCTCTGACGGAGAGCCCCGTCCCCGTCGGGGAGCCGGAGGTTCCGCCCTCTTCCCTCGACCGAACCCGATGGGTGATCCAGGCCTTCATTCCGTCGAGCCTTCTGTTGGGAGTGACCACTTATCTCACCACGGATATCTCCCCGATCCCGCTCCTCTGGGTCCTTCCCTTGGCGATCTATCTGGCGACTTTTGTGATGGTTTTTTCAAAAAAGTGCTTTTTCCGGGGATCTCTGTTCGCGCAGATCATGCCGCTGGCCGTCTTATTGGTGATGTACTTGATCCTGACGGACGATCTGTGGGCGGCCTGGTTGACGGTCCCCTCCCACTTGGCGGGATTGTTCGTCATCGCGATGGTGTTCCACGGAGCACTGGCCCGGACGTGTCCGTCTCCGCGGTTCCTAACGGATTTCTATTTTTGGATTTCAGTGGGGGGGGTCTTGGGGGGCGTTTTCAACGCGTTGATCGGGCCGGTCCTGTTCAACGATGTGTTCGAATATCCTTTCGTTCTGATCCTGGCGTCGTTCCTGATTCCTCGGGAGGGTTTCGTCGACGGTCGGTCCACTACCCTCTGGAAAGACGTCGGTTATCCGCTGGCGCTGGGTGCCGGGGCCCTTTCTGTCTTGTGGGGGATTCAAGGGGGGGGACTGGTTCCGACGGGCCTGACAGTCCGTCACCTTTTTATCGTCCCGGTCGCGGCCTGCGCCCTGTTTTATCGCCGTCCGCGTCGTTTCGGCGGAGGGGTCGTCGTCTTGCTCCTGCTCTCCCAGTTTTTGGGGGAACACCGTGGCGTGACGCTCTGTAAGGCGCGGAGTTTTTTTGGGACGATGAGGGTGACCGTGGACCTGAATGGAAGGTATCACGGTCTTTCCCATGGAAGGACCATTCATGGGGGGCAAAGTCTGGATCCCCGACGGTCCAGGGAACCTTTGACGTATTATCATCCGTCGGGGCCCGCGGGACACATCTTCCGGATTTTTAACGGGCGCCATCCGTCGGGACGTGTCGCGGTGGTCGGATTGGGGGCCGGAACCCTCGTGAGTTATGGGCGGAAAGAGCAATCGTGGGTTTTCTATGAGATCGATCCGTTGGTTCGGCGATTGGCGGAGGACACACGCTATTTCTCTTACCTGAGGCAAGCCCGCAGCCCCTATCGCGTTGTGTTGGGTGATGCCCGTCTGACACTCTCCAAAACTGAAGAAAAGTATGATCTCATCGTGGTGGACGCGTTCGGTTCCGATGCGGTCCCCGTTCATCTTCTGACCCGGGAAGCGATGGAACTCTATTTCCGGCGATTAGCCGCCGACGGCGTGCTGGCGTTTCATGTGTCGAACCGGTATCTCGAGTTGGAGCGCGTCTTGGGAGGGTTGGCGCAGGACCGCGGGGTCCTGGCCGGTTTTCAACAGGACCTGGATTTACCTCCGGAGAAGATCGCCGGCGGTCTGTTGCCGTCGACATGGGTGGTGTTCGCCAAAAACAAGGATTTCCTGCACGAATTGGGCCGCCGTTTCGGCTGGCGGCGCCTGTCGGGGCGTGTCAATCCGATCGTCTGGACGGACGATCGATCGGACGTGCTGAGCGTTTTTCGTTGGAGGAATTGAACCGGCCTTCCGGAAGGATCTATTTTTTGGAGGCCGTTTTTTTGGAACCGGATTTCGTCTTCTTCGGAGTTTTCTTGCCCGCGGCATTCTGTTTCTTCACTTTCTTGATCGATATGGACGACGCGGCCCGTGTTTTGACCGCCGCGGCGGTGGCTTCTTCCGCTTCGAATCGTTGGATGGCCGCCTCGGCGGCGGAGACGTCGACGGAATAGATGCTGTAGGCGGCCTTCATCTTCTGAAGCCGCACGATCTTTTCCGGTCGGAGTGTTCCATCGGTCAGCACGGTGTTCAGTTTCGCGTTGAATTCTTTTTTCATCTTGAGGTGAGTCGCCTGAAGGTCCTGTTGGACTTTCAGTTCCTTCCCGAGTTCCGTCAGATCCACCTGGGTTTCCTTGTATTTTTTATTGAGCGCCTCCAGAAATTGAAGGTCCGGTTCCCAATAGACTTTGCTCACACCGAACGGGAACTGACGACGGAATTCTTGGGACAGGGCCGCCTGGTCGGCGTCCCGGACGCCGTTCCACTTGAACCCGACATGAGCCGCCACTATGAAGAGGAGTAACCCCGCCAGAGAAAGAGAGAAGTTGATCACCCATCTCCGCCGGACCCGATAGACGTTCTTCTTGATGAGGGAGAGGAATACCGCCAGGAGGGCTCCGACGGAAATGAGGGACGAAACGGCGGTGATCAGCGCACCGGTCTTGTGGAGCCCCGGTTGTCTGTAACCGATGAGGAACACGCAGACAGCGGCCGACAGAAGGGCGGCCGCCTCGGCGGCGCTGAGGTTTTGTAGGAAGAATTTCCGTTTCCATCCCGCTAAAATTCCCAGCGCGGCCGGGTGATCGGGGGAGAAAGTCAACGCGTGTCGGGCCAGTTCCTCCGCTTTGCTCCATTCATGCGCGTCCCAGGCCTGTCGGGCGGCGACGGCGGTCGTCTCGCCCATGTCTTTGAGGGGATTGATCTCGTCGATGAGACGTTTTGAATCGGGACTGACCCAATAGAGGAATGGTTGCCGGAGCACGGTCCCGGCCAACCGCAAGACCTCGGCTTTCCGGAGGAGGATCTGTCGCCGGGTGAAGCGACTTTTTTCCGACGAAAACGGTTTCAATTGTTGCAGGAGATCCGTGAGGACCGCTATCACCGTCTCCGGGAGGCCGGATTGTTTGACGGCCTCTTCGTTGAAATCGCCGGGATCGATCTCATGGGGTTCCGTCGTTCCGCTAAAGACAAGCGTTTTGTCCATCAACCCCTGGGGGATGGTCGTCACGGCCGCGATCTTTTTGTATTGGAAGGGTTTGAACTCGGCCCGGAACCCGTATCCTTTGATCACCTGCCCTTTCCCTTGGCAGACCTGACAGACGATCTCTCCCTTTGAACGGCATTGTTCGCAGGGAAGATAACGATGGCCGGCGCAGATGGAGCAGACTACGTTCCCGTCGCTGCATTGGGGGCACGAGATATGCCCGGTCCCCTGGCAGTGAGGGCACGCGTCGGAAGATTTGACTTTGATCGAAGCGGAGTCTTTCAATCCCGACCCGTTGCATTTCAAACAATTCGTCTTCGCCAGCCCTTTGCAATAATGACAGGGTTGAAGACCTCTTCCGCGGCAATTGGAACAGGTCGCTTGTCCGCTGCCCTGACAATGATCGCAGGTGACGACGCCCTTCTTGAGGCAGATGACGCAGTCGAACAGGCGAAGGGTCGGACGGATCGGGAAGATCCCCTTGTGTTCGGTGAGATCGGGAGGAGTTTCCGTCGGATGTTCCCAGACATCGATGCGTTCGATCGCGGCGGGTTCAGTCGTTGGCGGGGTGGAATCCGTGATGGGACGGATGATCTCTTCCAACTCGGGAGACCGTGTTTCCAGCATGGACACGAGGGTGATTTCGTAAACGGGGATCTTCTCGGCGTTCTGCAACAGAAGGTTGTCTGCCAGCGTTTGTCGGTCCAGTTGGCAGTTGGATTGGGCCCAATCCAATAGAAAAGTTTTAAAATCCCGGGATTCGGAATTGGCCAGAGTTTTTACTGTTTCCAACGGCAATGAAAAAGGCAATTCGACCTCCCCGTCAAACGGAATAGCAAGGTCAGTTTACCTCATGATTCCAGGATTATCAAGATTTAAAATGGTGCCCTTTGGATCGATTTTAGGCCGATCAAATCCAGGCACCTTGTTCCCGATGCCCCCTAACGGCTATTTTTAACATTGAACGGTTAAATAATGTGTCTCACTCTAGATTTTTACATAAAACACTAAACGCATCTAATATACGCATCGTTTATTTACCGTTGTTAAAACACTCGTTTCTCATTTGTTCCATATAGAAACAATATTGAAACAATTTATGGCGGAGACTCAGAGAGGATAACAACCTGGCGGTTTCAGGGAGACTAATTTTTTAATAATTCCTGTCACCTGAACGAGATATGGAGAGGTAGGGATTGATATTGTCTCGGACATTATTTAATCGTCGGAAAGTAGAATGGATCCGGTTATCCTAGATTCGGTGAAACCGCGCCATAAAACCGCCATGGAAATTGTGTGAATAGTTGGTGCGAAACATTTACAAGTATGTTACAATTCATTAAAGAGTTACCATGCCTATTTACACTATAGTTACAGTAGAGAACAAAACAATGAATTCCGAACGGACGAAAGAGCGATCGGAGATGACGGAAGGGCGGGATTTTTTTCGCTTTTTTATGACGCTTTTCGGACACTGTTTTTCGAAGGGGAAGCAATGAATCTGGACTGGACCTATCGGTCGACATCGTTGGTGCGCCGTTCCGTCGCTCTGCTGATCACGACGGCGTTCCTGTTCACCACGCTCGCCGAGCCGTGGGCGCAGACCAGTTTTTGGGATCAGCAGCGCAATAGCCGCCGCAATCTTTATAAACAGACGGACCCACAGACGGCCGAGGTGCGGGCCCTTCTCTCGGGCGTCTCCTGGCCGAAGGAGACCGTCAATCCCCTCTTCGGTGCGTTCAAATTGTCGTCTCAGCTGGGGACGATCGTCGAGACTCATCTGGCGGCCGCCTCCGACGTGGAGCCCGAGAAGATACAACCTCTCACCGTCTATCACATCCAAGACGCCCACGGTGTCTATGGGGCTCAGTACAACGCGTCACAGATCATCAATGGTTTGACACTGGCTTTCGGCCCGGATAAAACACCCTTGTTGGTCTGTCAGGAAGGAGGCATGAGGCCGGTCAAAACGGACTGGCTCTCGGCTTTCCCGTTCGATCCCATTCGGCAGGAAGTGGCCCACGCCCATCTGCGCATGGGCAACCTCACCGGTGAGGAATATCTGGCGTTGGTCGAATCGTCGGGGGTCGTGAAATTGCGCGGGGTCGAGAACAAGAATCTCTACCTCGAGAACGTGGACACCCGCCGCACCACCACGGATGCCCGCCGGATGGCGGCCCGGTATCTCGGTCATCTCCAGGCCCGCCTCGATGCGGTGAAGGACCGCGTTTATTCCCCGTCGTTGCTGGAACTGGACAGGAACGTCCGGGATTACGCGGAAAAGAAAATCACTTTTGTGGAACACCTCCAGGGGGTTATGCTCCATTCCCCGACCCCGGTGAGCCGTAACGAATTTCCCAACATCCATTCCACACTCGTTCTGGCGGACATGGAATCCCGGATGGACCTGGCGGCCCTTCAGGAGGAGCGGGTCCGTCTGGTGGATGCGATGTCGGAGCAGTTGAGCATTGACTCTCTTAAAGAGCTGGTCGCCAAAGCGACCGAGATGCGGTTGGGCCATGTTAATCCTCGCGTGTTCTACCAGGGACTTGTCTCTGTCGCCGATCTTCTTGAGCAGAAGGGCGTCTCGGTTCCGACCGGAAACCTTCGGCAGTATGTTTCCTATCTGGAGTTGATGGAGAAGATCGATCACGAGAAGCTTCTGTTGGAAGCCGACCGTCTCAAGGCCCGCGTGTTCGACCGATATGCCGCGAGTGATCGCGTCCGGCAACTCATCGGTCTGGACCGGCGTGTCCGTCGGGAGACCGACGCGTGGAATTTGGCGATGAATCCGACCCATTATGCCGAATACCTGGAGGAGGGGCCTCAGAATTTTGTGGAAGCGGAACGGTATCTGTCCTCCCAGGAACAATCTTTGGGGATCTCTCCGGATCCCATCTCCACCCCGGCGGATTTGCAGGCGTGGCTGGGGCAGAGAGAGGTCATCCACCGGTATTACGAGTTGGCGTTGGAACGGGATCTCGTGCTGGTGCGCAACGCGTTGGACGCCATGAAAGAAACGGGCGCGACGAGGGCTGTGCTGGTGGCCGGAGGTTTCCATACCCCGGGGATGACACAGGCGCTGCGCGAAATGGGCGTGAACTATGTGGTGATCCAGCCGCGCTTCAAGCCTTATCGGGCGGTGACCCAGGATCAGCCTCTTCAGATCAGTTCCAAATATGATTTCAACGAGCAGAACGGGAGCGTGCGTGAACCCAATAAGCTGGACATCACCGGCCCGCTCTCCAAGGATCTTTCCAAGCAGATCGCGCTCCAATTCAGCATCGATGCCATCGTCAGCGAGGTCCTGTCCAAGTTTAGGGATGAGAGGGAAAAGAACGCCCAGGCCCTGAGTGAGTGGTGGAAATCGATCAATCACATCGTCCCAATCGACATCCGGCGTTCGATTGAACTCGAGAAGGGGCAATCCCGACAGGTGATCCTCTTCGGCCGCGCCGATGGAGAACCGGTGGCCCTGGTTTACGATTTTCGCAACAAGATCATGGTCCTCATCGGTGAGAACAGCGACCTTTCCGGGGTCAGTGGTACAGAATTGGACGAGAAACTCGGCCCTCTCCTGAAAGAACGCGGCCTTTATGAGATGTGGACGGAATTCGTCTCCAAGCTGAAGACGATCCAGCAACTGAAGGCTTCCCCCGATAAGTCCAGCACCAAGAAAGTCGAGGACCTGCGTCGAGAGGTGAACGCGACCTTCGACCGTCTGGCCGCCCGTTCGGTGGATTTCATGATCAATCCGGAAACCCTCCCCGCCACCTCGGCCGGAAAGAAGGGACGCGAGATATTCAATCAGGCGAAGGAGAATTTTCCAAAGGCCATCCAAGGTGCGGTCGGCCGGATACTCCAGAAAGAAAGCGCGGATGGATCTTTGGCGACCCTCCCACCCGTTACCGTGATGGGGCGTTGGGCCGCCCTTCTGACATGGTTGGCCCGATTTCCCCGGTGGTTGGCATCCCGGCCGGTCTTCAAAAGCCGTTTCGCTAAGCGCACGGTGGCGGTGGTGGCGCTTCTCCTCCTGGCGTCTCCGGTGTCTGCGGCAGTGGCGGCTGTTCCGGCCCTCGCGGCTTCTTCCGGTTTCCTGGCTCTGCTGAATCCGATGACGGTGGGCCCCGTTCTGTTGGTGGGGCTCATGCTCTGGGCTTTCCGCAAGAATATACGCGAGATGATCGCCCGTTGGCATGCCAGCCCCCGGATAGTGGCGCCGGTTCAACCGGCGGAGCAGCCGGTTATTTCCGAAGAAACATCACCGGAACAGAAGAAAGCCGATCAGACGGCTGACCAAGTGGCGGCGGCCATCCAACAATGGTTGGACGGCCTGACCCCTGCGGATTTTCAGGTGGAAGGACAAATAGATGAAGAATCCGCCAAGGCCGTCTTAGACGGCGTGAAACAATCTCGTCAGCGGGATGAAATCCATACTTTTGACGACCTTATGGCGAGCGTGAGCGCGTCATTGACTCAACTCGGGGGCGAACAGGCGGTCATCTCGACGAAGATCGCTGTTCTCAAGAAAACGCTCGGAGATAAGATGACGCCGTTCGTCATTTCCGTCATTAAGCAGAACGTCGCACAATCCGGCGCGGAGCGCGCCCCCCCGCTGAAACTCTCCAAAAAGGTCTGGATCACACTGCTCGTCGCGACGGCTCTTGGCGCTTTCGCCTATTTCTACGGAGTGGATGCGATCTATCATGGATTGTTGGATCTGGTTCCGTCGGTTCCCCCGCAACTCAGTCTGGCCGGTTTGCAGGCTTCCATCTTCAAATTCTCCGCTTTCCTGTTCTACTTCTTCGGTAACGTCGTCGTCCCGCTGACCGGCTTGGCCGTTCTGGGCCGTCTCTTCGCCAGCGGGGCGATGGGCAACACGTGGATCGGACAGAAGTTCATTCAATGGTCCAAACCCCTCACTTCCTTCTTGTTCGATAACCGGGTTTCCAAAGGGCTGAGTCAGTTGGTTGCCCGGGCGTCCGCCAAGAGCCGCGTGTTGGCCGTCCTATTGCACCTCCCCAAGGAACTGGGCCAGACGCTGTATGGTTTTGCTTTTGAAAAGGGAGACCGGCTTTTCCAGATATTCCTGGCGCTCCAGACTCAGAAGGAACCTTCGTTGAGGGGGGAGTTAAGCCCTAACGAACGCTTCTTCATCCGGGTGGATAAAGTCCTTGCGAAGCTGCATATGCCTTCCATCGTGCGAGGGAGTGCCCTGATCTTCCTGCTGCCGGTGTTGGCCACCACGGGTATTTTGGGTAAACGGTTGGTTTTGAAATTCTATTCGACAATTGGCCAAACGATTATCGTGGGATTGTTGGCCGCGCTCCTCGGCGGCGTGGCGCTCGCATTGGGTTCCGATACCAGTGTGTCTCTCACATGGTTGAGCGCCATTCTAAACTTTAACTTGCTCGATCCGACCAACATCGGATGGGCTCACACCCTCATAGCCCAGGGGGGAGTGCTCGGGGCCGTCATCCAGCTCTTCTCTCCTTTCGGCATCGCCAGTTCTTATATGCTGGCTTTGATCATGACGCTCGTTTCCGGATCTCGCCGGCTGAGGAAAGAAGCCAAGGCCGCCGGGAAACCACGCCCTGGTTTCCTCCGGGCGATGTGGATGTCTCTGCGCCAGAAAGTCCATATCATCGAAGGGAAAGACGGGAAGCCTCGGAAAGTATCCATCTGGCGCGCCGGGTTGGAAACGGCTTTTAGCCCGACGAAATACGGGCTTTCCAGCCTTCATATGGTTGGCTTGGAAATCGAGGTGTTTAAATGGCTGGCCAGTTTCATGGGTCCGCTCAACGATGTCGTCCTCAAGATCGAAGACTCTTCCCGGGTGAGCGTCATCAGCGCCGGAGACCAGGCGTTGGGGATGATCACTCAGCCGCTCGGCTTCGACGTCGGAGACGCGGTGAGCGTGATTCCCGGCACGCGGGGATTGGGGATGCAGGAGATTCAACAGATCCAGGGGTTGAAGTGGCAGGAGCAACGCGAGACTAAGGATGTGGTCTCCCTGTCGGCCGCGTTCGAGGCGATTCAAAAGGGGGATTATAACGCCGACGCCGTCCAGTCGTGGGAAAAGGTCCTGGAAAATGTCCGCCTTCAACAGGAAAACCAACTCTCGATGTTCAAGGGGATGGCGGAAGACGGTTCCATCAACGAAGAGACGGTGGAGATGTTGCGGAAATCCGTCGATGAACGGGTTTTGAAGTATGATAACGCCCTGCAGGCTCTGAAACAGGGGAAGATGACGGCCGATCATATTGCGGTTTTGGAGGAGATACTCAGTCAGCAGGTCACCCAACGGGACAATACGCGTAAGGAACTCATCGATCTGTTGAACCGCGCGGCGGGCGATAACCTGACTTTTGGACAGAAATTCAGCCGATCGTTGAAATCGTTCTTCGATCTTTTCCGGTCAAAGGAGAAAGTTGCTCCCAAGGCGAAGACGCTGGAACCGGAGACTCCCTTGTTGAGCGAAGATCAACTGAATATCCTGGGACCGGAGAATCAGAACAATGTTGTCGACGAATATGAACAGGAGACCTATCAGTTCAGTCCCCCTCCCCGGCGGTATACGCCGGTCACCCCCGCCGATTTTATGCCGCACAACATCATTGGGACGGTGAAGACCCTGGTGACGGACGTCGGTGTCACGGCCATGAATTCCGTGGATAATATGGTCGATAACGCCGATGCGGCGGCTGAATTGGAATTGGGCCTCATCGAACGGCAGGATGTGATGGGTGATGGAAGTTATCAGGCCAAGCGGGTGGATGATAACGGGGATGTGCAGATCCATCAGGGTATCGATTTTGTGGCGGATGTCGGAACCCCGGTCGTCTCCTTGTTGGAAGGGAGCGCCCTGTATTCTCTTCAGCCCAATGGGGCGGGCTATCGCGTCTCCGTTTATACGCCCGACGGGAAGATCATCAAGTATTTCCACCTGTCATCCAATCTTCCGTTGGCCCCGGCCGATCTGGCTTTGGTCGAAAAAGGGGAGTTCGTCAGGAAGGAAGTCAAGTTCGGCGATGTGGTGGGTTACACCGGAAATACCGGTAACGCCAACAATGCCAGCATCACCCCTCATCTCCATTTTGAGTATTGGAGCAAAGGGCAGCCCCTCAACCCTTTCACAGATTTTCTTCAGCCTAATTCGCTGAGCCCTTTCAAGGGAAGCACCACGGGGGTCATCCCGGAACAGTATCAGGCCCCCGTCGTTAATACGACTTTCTCGATCCCTGAGCTCTACGATCCCGCCACTTTTGCCGCGGATAGTGTCGTCACCTTGAACGAGGCCTTGAGCGGGATCCCCGAAATGTCGCCGGTTCGCATCCGGGAAGAAGAGATTAAACGGGGTGAGAGTTTCTTTAAGCTGGTGCGGAATCGGTTTACCATGGATTTGTTCGCTTCTTATCGTGTGGCTCCGGGGACGCTCTTCCGTCAATATCAGGACCCCACCAAGACGGTGACGGAAAACGAAGAGATTACCGAAGATATCCAGCAGAGCCCGATTAACGGTCTTGTCAATAAGTTCGATAAAAACCTTTCCAACGCTTCTTTGTCGATGATTCGTCAATGGGGTGAAAAGGAAGAGAAAGAATATGTGCCGACGAAGAAAGAAAAGTCTATGGGCACTAAGTCCGCCAAGATGACGCCAACCGGGAACCTGAAGAGCGCGCAGATAGAGACTTTTTCACCGCTCAACTTCAATGACGAGAAGAGTATTTCCAAATCGGCGAAGATGCAAACTTTTACCGCCCCTGATTTCGGGGATGAGAATAACCTCTCGTTGAAAACCCAGTCGCTCAAGGGGACCCTCAATGAATCTGAGGAGTTGAATCAGTTCTCATCGAACTTAAAATCGGCCAGGATTTCCGATGAAAGTTCCGAGAGTGCGACACTGTCATCGAATATCCGGACAGAATATGAGTCAGATCTGACGATGTCTTTACCGGATTACGGTTTTACGAACGTCAATATGCCGCGCGTGCATGGGCCGATGGTGGACCCGAATCTGGATTATTCCATGCCGACGTTGGGGGACATGACCTACACGCCTGTTTCGACACTGTCGCCCTCACTGGTTTCTAATGATGTTTCCAACGTCAATGTGGCCGATTATACTGCCGACCGCGTGTACGCATCGATCGCCCCCATGAATTATTCCAAGTCGACACTGGGTGGCATGACTTATACCCCCGTTGCGACACTGTCTCCGGCGCCGGTTTCTTATAGCGTTTCCAATGTCAATGTGGCCGATTATACTGCCGACTATACTCCCCTTAATACCGGGGTCAATGCGAACATCTCTACCCTGCAGGATGTGCCTCTGTTGGCGACGGGATTGGGAGACGCCGATCTTGTCTCCGAGACTATGCCTGCCCTCAATTTGTATTCGTCAGCCGAGGTGGATGAGATTGTCGGTGCCTGGCTTCAGGGATCGGCGGTTTATTCTTTTGTGGGTAGCAACGGAACGATCCAACTGAGTATCTATAAGGATCTCGATGGGGATGGTCAAAAAGACGATAATGAAAAACCGGTCACTCAAACCAATCCAGTGACCATCGATAATCTTATACAGTCCATCGGTCAATTGGAAGGAACGGCGGCGTATCTGGATGGGCAAACACTGGTTTTTAAGAATAAAGAAGGACAGACGTTCACTCGGCTGGATCTGGTTGCGGTCGCGGGGACGACGAATAATAATGGAGAGCCGACTGCCGAGGCGGTCAAGGCGATGGCGATTCTTGGCTATTATTCAGGTTCTTCATTGAATTCAACGGTGAACGCGAATGGGACGGTGACATTAAGAATCACGGACGCATCCGGGAATCCCGTGGGTACTCCCCAGGTGGTGGATTTTGATACGTTCCTGCAGACGCAGGTGGCGATTAGCGAACTTGCCGGTTCACAGGCTTTCTTGGATGACGGACAAGTGGTGTTTGTGGATCGGAATGGTGCTGAATATACAAGAGTGGATCTGGTCGCTCTTGCGGGCTCTGCCGAGGGTATTCAGTCGGCAGCAATCCTTGGTTGGTACGCTGGTTTAGCGCTGAATTCAACGGTGAACGCGAACGGATCAGTGACGATGCAGATCACAGATGCGGCGGGGAATCCCGTGACGACGCCGATGTCAGTGGACCTGAACACTTTCTTACAGACGCAGGTGGCGATCAGCGAGCTGCCTGGGGCACAATCCTATTTAAGCGGTACGGCGATCGTCTTTAGAGACGCTTCAGGTCACGAATACACGCGTATCGATCTGATGGAACTGGCGGCACTGGAAACGGCGGAGGGGAACCGGGCGGCGATCATCCTGGGATGGTATTCAGGGATGGCGCTGAATTCAACGGTGAACGCGAACGGGACGGTGACGATGCAGATCACAGATGCGGCGGGGAATCCCGTGACGACGCCGATGTC